>OLSK01000705.1_pt1 | contig 28363 bp, 23 predicted proteins | sample 1672781 | NCBI WGS metagenome assembly OLSK01 (sample SAMEA3136723, study PRJEB25190) | human gut metagenome | biome: human gut; feature: human-associated habitat; material: faeces | place: Austria | collected 2013 | reverse complement strand
CTTAAAGAAAGAGGGCTGCGCCCTAACGGTTATTTTCCGTTAATGCGACAGCCCCCTCGTATGGCGGAGGACATGGGACTCGAACCAAGCCATGATTTTGAAAACCGCATAACCTTTCGTTTTTTAGAAAACACAGGATCATATGAAACAAGGCTATCGGACCGCTGACATAAGAGCGTCAACGATACGATAGCCCCTAAAGGTTATTCGTTATAATGAGATTCGGCTTTTCACATGGCTATGCTGAAGTCGTTCGCTTTCGGTAAGCTGTGAGACCTTGACCCCCTTATTCTTGGCATACTGCATTAGAGCGCGAAGATCCATCGTTTTTTCCATTTGACTGAGCATAATCGGCTCAGACATTCCTTCGAGGGATTTTCTATATTTCTTCATCTGTCCATTCATAATCATACACCTCCATTATTTTGGCAGCGTTTTCTTCGTCTATGGCAAATTGATATGGGTGAAGGACACCTATATATTCGCCGTTAAATACATTTACATAATGTTCGAGGAGTTCTTTATCAGCTGCGAATCCATACATGAACCCATCAAATCCGTATTCGATAGATTTTTGTGCAGCGATCGCGAAGAGATGACCTCCCACACCATAATATTTTATTTCATCCGCTATAAGCTTATTGTTTTCCGGATTTGTACACATCCAGGCAATGTACAATGCACTCATGTCATTGTCTTTTGCCACTGCGACCATCCCCTGAATATCCACAGAGCCTTCTACAACAAGGGCATATATCTCGTTTTCGTCGAGCAGACTTTCCCAGTTAACATACCATCCATTTTTCTTGTTATATTTTCTTAGAAAAGATTTTCTTTTGATTCTGATAACCTCGGTCTGCACTAATTCTCCGGTTTTTGCATCCTTTAGGCAAGGCGTGAACTCGTCAATTATAACATTGATCATATTGGCATCCTCCGATACGGCTCTTCAGACAAAGGAGCATTTTTGAACATTTCTTTATAAATATTATACTCCATATTCGAGGGAAAATCAATTTTGTAATATCAAATTTTCGTAAATGTCCGAAAACTTCGAAAGGTAAGGGACAATACCGATGCAGCTTTCAAAGGCAGCACCATCCGCGCCGGATCGGGCAACATCTCAGAGAGAAGGAAGCTCTTCGCAGCCCGTACTCATTGAAATTCCGACAAAAACGAGGAAACGGAAGTGATCGCTCACTTCCGTTTCGTATGGCGGAGGACATGGGACTCGAACCCACGGGGCTGTTACACCTTACTTGATTTCCAATCAAGCTCCTTAGCCACTCGGTCAATCCTCCAAGTTTGTGCCGCTCAGCGACACCTACATTACTATACCACAGCTCTGCGTACTTTGCAAGCAAAATTTCGACAAAGCTGCATTTTTTCTTTTAAGAAAGCCGCGTTTTTCCTCACAGTTTTCTGTAATTTGCTTTTTCAGGCTTTTCACAGCGTTTTTACACTGTACGAGTGAACTACCCATTGTCTAAAGCCAATGGGCTTCCTGCTTCAATTCTCTTTAGGCAAAATGCGTCGGCGCGAAAAATTTCATCTCCATGCCTGTATCCAGAACCAGCACATCTTTTGGCATCGTCAAAATGCGATAGGTCACAAACAAATCCCCTATCGCGCCGCTGACATTAAAAATCTGAACGGCGTACAGATACCACCAGTAAGACGACGGCACATCACGAAGCAAAATAGCAAGTACCATTCCCCAAACGGCAACCGGTGCCAGCGCAATGACAATATACGCGCTTTTGGAGAAGAAGTATCTGCTCCCCGCATAAGCCATCCCTGCCTTTAGTTGAAAGCCGTATTCCGCCGGCACGCCGCTGAACCACCTGATACACATTCCATGCACGCCCTCATGCAGAAAGAGGTACACCACAAAACCGACCAGTGTTCCCAGCGCGGCAGCCGTAATCTGTACAGGATGCATGGAAATTGCTGTTTTGAAAGCATGCGCGGGCAAAGCCATCGCGATCATAGCCGCAATCACTGCCAGTCCGCTCAGCGCAATCCGTTTCTGCAGTTTCGGATCCTTGCCAAGATCGATCACTTCGTAAAGTTCATAGCCCTGCGGCAAGGTTTCATGGGCATACTGACGTTTTTTCCCCTGCTTCATGTCTATTTCAGTGCTTCCAGCACAGCCTCCGGCATCGCTGCCGCATCCACTACGCCGGTGTGGCGAACCGGTTTTTGATCCAAACCCGCAAGCCCATACGGTACCGGCACATCGGTCTCTTTCGCAAGCGCCGCCACATAAGCGAATCCGTCGGCGCAAGGACCGATGCCGATTGCCGAGGCCACACTCTCCGCGAACTTGTATGCGCTTGCTGTCGATGCGATGACCGTCGGCGTTTCATCACCGCTCTCCTTGCGGTAATCCTCATAGACCTTATAAGCGACCGCCGTATGCGTATCCATCAGGTAATGATTTTCACGCCACATCCTGCCGATGGTCGCGAGTGTTTCCTCCTGCGTGCAATAGCCGCCGTAAAAATCGCCGAGCCCCGCCCGAACCTTTTCATTGACCTCATACACCTTGTCCTTATCCAGACCGTTCATCCAGTCGCGAATCAGTGCACCGTCACGTCCGCTGAGCAGATACAGGAGTCGTTCCAAATTGCTGGAGATCAGAATGTCCATGGACGGGGAGTTTGTGCAGTAGAATTTGCGCACCTCGCCGCGGATATCATAAGCGCCCGAACGGATAAAGTCGGTCAGCACCTTATTGTCATTGGACGCGCAGATCAGTTTCGCGATCGGCACACCCATTTCACGCGCAAAATATGCTGCCAGAATATTGCCGAAATTTCCTGTCGGCACGACCACGTTCATCGGCTGCCCGCACGCAAGCACGCCGTCTGCTGCCATCTTCAGATAGCTATAGACATAATATGCTACCTGCGGCACCAGTCTGCCGATATTGATCGAATTTGCCGAGGAAAGTTTTACATGCCGCGCCGCAAGCTTCGCCGCAAATGCATCATCGCTGAAAATCTTCTTCACGCCGGTCTGCGCATCGTCGAAATTGCCGCGAATCGCAAAAACATGCGTGTTGTCGCCCTCCTGCGTGATCATTTGGCGCTCCTGCACCTGGCTGACTCCATCACAGGGATAGAATACGACGATCTCTGTGCCCGGCACATCCGCAAATCCCTCCAGCGCAGCTTTGCCGGTATCGCCGGAGGTCGCCGTCAGAATGCAGATTTTGGAGGTTTCTCCCTCCTTTTTGCACGCGGTCGTCATCAAATATGGCAGAATCGAAAGTGCCATGTCCTTGAACGCCGCGGTTTTGCCGTGATACAGCTCAAGAAAATGCGCCCCGCCGGCTTCTTTCATCTCCACGATATCCCGCGCCGTAAACTTTTTGTCATAGGCGCCCGCAATGCAAGCCCCCATTTCTTCTTCTGTAAAATCATCAAAGAAGGTTCCGATGACCGCCTGCGCGACCTCGCGATAGCCCGCCGTTCCTTTTTTGATTTTTTCAATCATCGCTTCGGGTGCAAAAGGCAAAGCCGGAATCTGTTCGGGAACATAAAGCCCCTTATCCTCCGCAATACCCCGGATGACCGCCTGCGCACCCGTCTTTTTGTGCAGACTGCCCCTTGTGCTTTCATATAACATAAAACAGAACCTCCGTTATAAACTACAAACGATACATACACGCAACTGAAAACAGTTGCGTAGCCTTCACGCAGCAAAGCCGAAACCATGCTGCGCACTTATTTTTCCATAAAGAGTAGCTGAAACAATGCCTTACTTCACCTGCTCGACACAGGCACGATTTCAACCACGCTAAATTTTGGAAAATACCCCCCACGCAGCGAAGCTGAAATCATGCTGTCGCTTCGCCTTGTGAGAAGCCGCCGAAACTGCCAGCGTGCTGAACGCGCGGTTTTGGCTGCGAAATTACGCTGTTTGAGCGCTTGCGCGAGTTCGTAATTTCACCCAAAACCGGTGAAGCACGCTGATGCAGTTTCCGGCGACGAGCAGGTGAAGCAAAGCATTATTTCAGCTTCGCCACCATTTCGCCTGCCTTCACCTGCTGTCCTTCGGACACATAAATTCTCTCTACAGTTCCTGCCGCGGCAGCCAGGATATTCGTTTCCATCTTCATCGCTTCAATGACTGCGATCGGCTGGTTTGCCTCTACCTTTTCGCCTTCCTTGACGAGCACCTTGATGATATTGCCCGGGATATTGGCGCCGACCTCAAGCGGATTGCTTTCGTCCGCATACAGTACGGAATTGGAGGAGTTGACAGTGACCGTCTTATCCTTGATCTTGATAATACGGCGGTTGCCGTTGACTTCAAAGATCGCTTCCCGCATACCGTCGTTGTCTACCGCTCTGACCTCCTGTAATCTGACAATCAGGACACGTCCCTCGCCGAGTTTGACCTCGCAGGTTTCTCCCTCTGCCAGACTGTGGAAGAAGATATCGGAGCCCATGTAGCGGAAGGAGCCCTCCTTGCGGATGGACTTGATATAGTCCTCAAAGACCTTCGGATAGATCGCGTAAGAGATAACCTCTCTATCCGTACCCTCTAAGCCCAGCTCCCCCTGCAGTTTTTTGCGAATGCCTTCAAAGTCCTCAGGCGGAAGCAGCTCTCCCGGTCTGCAGGTAATCGCCTTTTTGCCCTTTAAGACCACCTTTTGGATGTCCTGCGGGAAACCGCCCTCCGGCTGTCCCATCATGCCTTCGAAGTAGGAAACTGTGGAATCCGGGAAGTCGATATTCGCGCCCTTTTCTACGATATTTTCCGGCGTCAGATCGTTCTGCACCATGAAGATCGCCAGGTCGCCGACCACCTTGGAGGACGGTGTGACCTTGACGATATCGCCGAGCATCTGATTGACCGCCTTGTACATATCCTTGACTTCCTTGAGCTTGTGACCCAGACCGAAGGATTCCACCTGTGCCTGCAGATTGGAGTACTGGCCTCCCGGAATCTCGTATTTATAAATTTCCGCGGATGCGGTCTGCAATTCGGATTCAAAGTCCTTGTAAACCGGACGTACATCTCTCCAGTATTCACTGATCTTCTGCAGGCCGTCGGAATCCAGTCCGGTATCGCGGTCGGAATGCTGCAGCGAAGCCACGATGGAGTTCAGAGCAGGCTGCGAGGTCAGACCAGACATAGAGTTGAACGCCGCATCGATGATGTCGACTCCAGCCTGCGCCGCCATCAGCACGGTCGCTACGCCGTTGCCGGAAGTGTCGTGCGTGTGCAGATGGATCGGGAGGCCGATTTCCTGTTTGAGTGCACCGACCAGCTTGGAAGCTGCCGTTGGCTTGAGCAGACCGGACATATCCTTGATGCCGAGAATGTGCGCGCCGCGCTTTTCCAGCTCTTTCGCCATTCTCACATAGTAGCTCAGCGTATATTTGGTCTTGGACGCGTCCAGAATGTCACCGGTATAGCACAGGCAAGGCTCTGCGATCATGCCCTGGTTGAGCGTCTCGTCGAGCGCTACCTCCATGCCCTGGATCCAGTTCAGCGAGTCAAAGATACGGAATACATCGATGCCGGTTTTCGCGGACTGCTTGACGAACTCACGGATCACGTTGTCAGGATAATTCTTATATCCGACTGCGTTCGCGCCGCGCAGCAGCATCTGCAGCAGAATGTTCGGGCACTTCTCGCGCAGAACCTCCAATCTCTCCCATGGGTCCTCCTTGAGGAAACGATATGCGGTGTCGAAGGTTGCGCCGCCCCACATCTCAAGGGAGAAAAAGTTGCGGCCGTAAACGGAGACCGCCGGTGCGATCTTTTCCATGTCGACGGTTCTCACGCGTGTCGCCATCAAGGACTGCTGTGCGTCACGCATCGTGGTATCGGTCACGAACAATCTCTGCTGCTTGCGTATCCACTGGGTAAAATCCTTGGCGCCCATTTCGTCGAAGAGCTGCTTGGTGCCTCTGCCCTGTAGATCTTTGAGTTCGCTTGCCTTGAATTTCGGAAATACCGGAACATTGTAGCTTTTCTTCGCGCCCTTGGTTTCGTTGACAAATTTGTTGCCGAGGAATTCAATGACGCGCAGCTCGTTATCCTCTACTTTTGCGATGTCCAGCAGATCCGGCGTATTCGCGATAAATCCGGTATCGCAGTCTCCCGCCGCGAAGGTCGGATGATTGAGCACGTTGAGCATGAACGCGATATTGGTCTTGACACCCTTGATCTCAGTCTCACGCAACGCACGAATCGCCTTGCGTCTGGTATCTTCAAAGCTTCTGCTGTACGCAGTCACCTTGAGCAGCAGGGAATCGTAGAACGGCGTGATCGTCGAGCCCTGGAAGCCGTTGCCGCCGTCCAGTCTGATGCCGAAACCGCCCGGCGAACGATAGGATTCGATGGTTCCGGTATCCGGCATGAAGTCATTCGCAGGATCCTCGGTCGTGATACGGCACTGGATCGCGTGCCCGGTCACCTTGATCGCGTCCTGACGCGGGATACCGATTTCCGCGGAAGCCAGATCATAGCCCTCCGCAACTAAGATCTGCGACTGTACGATGTCGATGCCGGTGACCATTTCAGTGACCGTATGCTCTACCTGAATACGCGGGTTCATTTCGATGAAATAGTGCTTGCCTGTGGATGGGTCGAGCAGGAACTCTACTGTACCTGCCGAGCGATAGTCCACCGCCTTTGCAATCTTGATTGCGTCCGCGCAGATGGCTTCGCGCTGTGCGTCAGTCATGCAAAGCGCAGGCGTAAATTCGATGACCTTCTGGTGACGTCTCTGGATGGAGCAGTCACGCTCAAAAAGATGCACGATATTACCCGCCTTGTCGCCCAGAATCTGCACTTCGATGTGTTTCGGGTTCTCAAGGTATTTTTCAATAAAAATATCATCAATGCCAAAAGCCTTGGCTGCTTCGGAACGTGCGGAACGGAACTGCGGCAGCAGCTCTTCCTCTGTTCTGACGATTCTCATACCGCGTCCGCCGCCGCCGGCTGCTGCCTTGAGCATCACCGGATAGCCGCAGGAATTCGCGAATTCCAATGCTTCTGCTTCTGTTTCAATTGCTTTTTCCACGCCCGGTACCGTCGGTACGCCGACAGAGTGCGCCACGAGCTTAGACTGGATTTTGTCACCGAGCGCGTTCATCATATCAGCCGTCGGTCCGATAAACTCGATGCCTTCATCTGCGCATGCCTGCGCAAATTCCGCGTTCTCCGCTAGGAAACCGTATCCCGGATGGATGGCATCGACACCCTTGGCCTTTGCCAGCGCGATGATCTCATCGATGCCCAGATAAGCGCCGACCGGGGTCTTGCCCTTACCGATCTGGTATGCTTCATCAGCTTTCGTTCTGAATAAAGTATTTTTGTCCTCTTCGGAATAGATTGCAACCGTTCGAATCCCGAGCTCCTTGCATGCACGGAATACACGAATCGCAATCTCTCCTCTGTTTGCCACCAATACTCGTTTGAATTTTTTAATTTCTCCCATTTTCTCTCTCCCTAAAAAATTACTTCACCACATGAACATCCATCTGTGGAAATGGTATTGTGATATTTGCTTCATCAAAAGCGTATTTAACCTGTTCCTCCAGATAATACTTTACATCCCAGTATTTAGAGGTCTTGCACCAGACTTTGAAGTCAAGTTCGACTGCGCTGTCCTTGTGCTCCGCGACACCGTAGAACGGCGGCGGACTTTGTAAAATATCAGCGCAGGATGCCGCGACGGTCATCAGGATGTCTCTGACCTCGTTCAGATCCGCGCCATAGCTGACTCCGAACTTGCAATCCACGCGGCGCGTTGTCTCGCGTGTTTGATTGACCAATACGGAAGCTGTGATCGTACCGTTTGGAATCGAGATTGACTTGTTATCATAAGTCCTGAGGGTTGTCACCATCAGGTCGATGCTTTGTACAATCCCGGTCACACCGGCAACTTCTATAACGTCACCCCGTATAAAGGGTTGGTTAACTAATATAATGATACCGCTAGCAATATTACCCAAGCTGTCCTTTAAGGCTAAGGCAATGGCAGCTCCGCAAGCGCCCAGCACCGTCACCAGCGGCGCCGTCGGGACGTGCAGACAGGTCAGCACAACGACGAAAATCAGCAGATAAAGCCCGTATTTTATGACCTTGAGCAGGAACTTATATACGGATTCGTCCAGCGAACTTTTGTCCATCACCTTTCTGGCTACCTTCAGCACAAGTTTTGTCAAAAGAAGCCCTGCGGCCAGAAAAATCAGCGCGAGGAGGATGTCCTCGCCACAGCTGATCAGCTTTTCCCATGTTTTTTCAGAAAATCCCATCATGCCATCCTTTCACACACGCGGCACGCGCTACTATGCGTAGGTCCTGCCGCTTCTTCTGCGTTCCAACTCATGCAGCAGCTTCTTGCGCAGGCGGATATCGTCCGGCGTGATCTCAACCAGCTCGTCATCGTTGATGAATTCCAGCGCTTCTTCGAGCGTAAAGGTTCTCGCCGGAGAAAGCTTGATTGCCTCGTCAGAGCCTGCCGCGCGCATATTGCTGGCTTTTTTCGCCTTGCATGGGTTGACGACCATATCATCGTTGCGCGAATTCATGCCGACGATCATGCCCTCATAAACCTTGGTGCCCGGCTCCACAAACATCTGCACACGCTCGCCGATATTGAACAGCGCGTACGGCGTGCAGACGCCTTCCTCCTGCGCGATCGCCACACCGTTGACACGCTGCGGAATCTCGCCCTTGTATTCGTCAAAGGAGTCAAACCGTCTGACCATCGTGCCCTCGCCGCGCGTATCGTTGATAAATTCGCTGCGGTAGCCGAGCAGACCTCTGGTCGGCACCAGATATTCGATGCGGGAATAGCCGTTTTCACCGGACATCTGCGTCATAAGCCCCTTTCTGATATTCAATTTATTGATGACCGTTCCGGCATATTCGTCCGGAACTGTGATCACCACTTCTTCAATCGGCTCGAGCGGCTTACCGTTCTCGTCTCGATGTAAAATAACCTCCGGTTTGGAGACCGCCAGCTCGTAGCCCTCTCTGCGCATATTCTCGATGAGAATGGAAAGGTGCAGCTCGCCGCGTCCGGAAACCTTGAAACAGTCGGTGGAATCGGTTTCTTCCACAATCATGCCGACATTAACCTCCAGCTCCTTGTTCAATCTTTCGCGGATATGGCGCGAGGTTACATATTTACCGACCTTGCCCGCGAACGGGGATTTGTTGACCATGAAATTCATGGACAGCGTCGGTTCTTCAATGTGGATCATTTCCATTGGCTGTGGGTCCTGCGGATCACAGATTGTCTCCCCGATCGAAATATCCGAGATACCTGATACCACCACGATATCGCCGCATTCTGCCTGCGGTACCGCCATCCTCTTGAGCCCTCTGTAAACAAAGACCTGATTGACCTTGCGGGTTGCGATGCTGCCGTCTGCCTTCGCGACAGCTACCGTCTGTCCTTCCTTGATAATGCCTTTGGTGATACGGCCGATGCCGAGTCTGCCGATGTAGTCATCATAGGCCAGCGTGGAAACCTGCAGCTGCAGCGGTTCCTCGTTGAGATCCGGATACGGCTGGCAATGCTCGATGATAGTATCGAACAGCGGAGTCAGGTCCAGACCGCCGAAGCCCTGCGGGCTCTTTTTGATCTTGTTTTCTCCCTCTCCGATCAGTACGTCCGCGACCTCCTTCGGGTCTCTGACTGCCACGCCCTGCCGCGCGATCCCGTAAAGGATCGGGAAGTCCAGCTGCTCATCACTCGCATCCAGATCCATGAACAGCTCATAGACCTCGTCAACGACCTCGTCGATGCGGGCGTCTTTTTTGTCCAGCTTATTGATAAACAGGATTGGATTGATCCCCTGTTCCAGTGATTTTTTGAGTACGAACCTTGTCTGCGGCATCGGTCCTTCGCTGGAATCCACCAGCAGGATGACCGTATCGACGGTTTTCATAATGCGCTCTACCTCCGAGCTGAAATCCGCGTGACCCGGTGTATCGACAATATTGATTTTCACACCGTTATGCATGATGGAACAGTTTTTAGAGTAGATGGTAATTCCTCTCTCTCTTTCGATGTCGTCACTGTCCATCACGCAGTCCACGATCTCTTCATTGGCCCGAAACACGCCGCTCTGATTTAGGAACGCGTCCACAAGCGTGGACTTGCCGGCATCGACGTGCGCGATGACGGCGATATTGATGATTTTTTCTTTTTTGCTCATGATATCCTTCTTTCTCTATTTGAACAGAGCGAAATCTCGCTCCGCGGTTTCTCCGTTATGCCTGTGAATCGTTGAAATTTTAACAATCGCGAGCAAAACTAATATTTAATTATTGTACCATATTTTTTTTTCGAATTCAACAAAATGTTATTGCCCGCGCCCTTATTTTTTGCCTGCACGCTTTCCTTATTTTCCCATTTTGTAACCGATTTCGGCTATCCTTCATAGACTGACAATACACAAGTCTATCTTGGAATCACGGAGGTGTTTTATGCCCAAAATATTTTTAAGCCCCTCGACGCAGGACTACAACAGCTATGTCAACGGAGGGAATGAAGCGCTTTACGCAAACCTTATCGCGGATGCCATGGAGCCTTATCTCAGAGCTTCCGGCATTGACTTTACTCGAAATGATCCGAATGGCAATGTCAGTACATCCATAGCCGCATCAAACGCCGGAAATTACGATCTGCATCTTGCCATTCACTCTAATGCCGCGCCTGCCAATCTGGCAGGCATGCTTCGAGGCTCCGATGTCTACTACTATCGCGACAGTACACGCAGCCGCGCGGCTGCCGAAATCTTCGCTAACAATTTAAAGCTGATCTATCCCAGCCCCGATCTTGTGGCCGCGGTACCGACCACGACACTCGCTGAACTGCGCCGCACCGCGGTACCCGCCGTCCTCGTTGAAGTTGCCTATCACGACAATATCGACGATGCCAACTGGATCACCGGCAACATCGAAAAAATCGCCGAGAATCTGGCACTCTCTGCCGCAGATTATCTCGGCGTCCCGTTTGTGGAGCCGTAGAACTCTGCGCGGCGATCGTTTCCGAAACATACTGCCCCAAAAAAATGCCGAGAGCGCTCGTTTACGGGCGTTCCCGGCATCTTGCGATATACGCGGCCTATTTTTTCTTTCATTCGCACGCGGAAGGCACGTGCCGCCGTTTGCTCAGTTCCTCCTCAAAGCAGAGTCCGTACCAGTGCGCCGGTTGATATTTGGCGGTGTCTTGAATACTGCGGTCGCAAAATTCCGCCGCGGCAAGCAGCGCTTCTTTGATGGAATTGCCACTGAGTACCTCCCCGCAGAGCGCTGAGGTGAACACATCGCCTGTTCCATGCAGCTGACGATGTACCATCGGTTTTTCAATGCGTACGATTTCATCTCCGAGCCGCGCCAAATAACCGATCTTGTCGCCGCGGCGCACACTGGTAATGATCACGTTTTCGTTGCGCAGCCCTTCCAGCAGTGCTTCATTACTGACAGACTCATCATCCGCGGCTCCGCCAAGCAAAAGCCTTGCTTCGGTGCGGTTTGGCGTAATGATATCCGCCATCTCGCAAAGCTTTCGCATCTCAGCCGCGAATTCTTCCGAAAAGCAGGAATACAAGCTTCCGTTATCCCCCAGCACCGGATCCGACAGCAGTAAGGTTCGCGGTCCCGAAAAGGTGCGGATAAACTCCCGCGCGAAGGCAATCTGCTCGATCGTACAGAAAAATCCCGTATAAATGCAGTCAAACTGCATGTCCATTTCCTTCCAATGCGCAGCGATCTGCCGCATATCATCTGTCATATCCCGCATCACAAAGCGGTCAAAGCCTCCGGTATGCGTGGAAAGCACCGCCGTCGGCAGCGGCACCGTCTCAATGCCGTAGGAGGAGATAATGGGAATGGACACCGTCAATGAACATTTCCCGAAGCAGGAAAAATCGTTCAGCAGTGCCACGCGGGTCAAGCCGCTTCCATTAATGGGTACCATGGTTTCGTGCCTCCCGTCCTTCACAGATATCTCGCGCGACAAACACGCCGCTGGCCGAAGCATGCGACAGAGAATGCGTCACGCCGCTGCCGTCTCCGATGATATATAATCCCGGGTGACTGCACTCCAGATGTTCGTCAAGCACGACCTCCATATTATAGAACTTAACCTCTACGCCATACAGCAGTGTATCGTCATTCGCCGTCCCCGGCGCGATTTTATCCAACGCGTGAATCATCTCGATGATGCCATCCAAAATCCGCTTTGGCAGCACCAGACTCAAATCGCCCGGCGTAGCCGCGAGCGTCGGCACAACCATGCTCTTTTCCAGCCTCTTTTCGGTGCTTCTGCGTCCGCGTTCCAAATCCCCAAAGCGCTGCACGATGACCCCGCCGCCCAGCATATTGGAAAGTCTGGCAATGCTCTCGCCATAACCGTTGCTGTCCTTGAAGGGTTCTGAAAAGTGTTTCGAAACCAATAACGCGAAATTTGTGTTCTCCGTATGCAGCGCGGCGTCCTCATAGCTGTGTCCGTTGACGGTCACGATGCCGTTGGTGTTTTCGTTGACTACAATGCCGTTTGGATTCATGCAGAAGGTTCGCACGCTATCCTCAAACTGCTTCGTCCGGTACACAATTTTGCTCTCGTACAGTTCATCTGTCAAATGCGAAAAAATGACCGCCGGAAGTTCTACCCGCACACCGATATCGACGCGGTTGGACATTGTCTTGATGTTCATTTCTTCGCAGATCTTTTCCATCCACTTGCTGCCGCTCCTGCCGACGGAGATGATGCACTTCGCGCAGTGATATTCCTCATCCTTGGTAAAGATTCGATAACCGCCTTCGTCGCCCGCGATGGACTGCACCGGCGTATCAAAATAGAAATCAACGCACGACTCGAGTTCTTTATAAAGATTCTCTAAAACCACATGGTTGAGATCCGTCCCCAGATGGCGCACTGACGCGTCCAGCAGTTTGAGACCGTTCTGCATACAAATTTTTTTGTATTTGGTCTGCGCAGTCGAAAAAAGCCTGGCGCCCTCACCGCCGTGGGTCATATTGATGGTATCGACATATTTCATCAAATCCAAAGCCTGCTGCCTGCCAATATGTTCGTGCAGAGTGCCGCCGAAGTCGTTGGTGATATTATATTTGCCGTCCGAAAACGCGCCGGCGCCGCCGAAACCGCTCATGATGGAACAGGTCTTGCAGTTGACACATGCCTTCACCTGTTTGCCGTCGATCGGACATCTGCGCTGTGCGAGGCTGTGGCCTGCTTCAAATACCGCCGTCTTGAGGCTCGGATCGAGCTTTTGCAGCTCATAGGCCGCAAAAATCCCTCCGGGACCCGCGCCGATAATGATAATATCGTAATGTTTCATCATGAAACCTCCTTGTTTTTTTGTTTTCATCCGTTACAGACGAAAATTTCGTTCATACACGATTGAGTATAGCACATTGCCCGCGCAAAATCCAGTGATGCTTCCGCTTTATTTTCCCCACGAGTTGAAAGTGTTTTGGACGGAAGCTCTTGCCTCGCGTTTAACCTTTTACACCTATTTTGGACCCATCTTGATTGTATCTTGGGCGCGCATCTTGGACGCGTCACAAAACAGGCGGCAGATTCTGATTAAAGTCAAAGTCTTCAGAATCTGCCGCCTGTTTTATAATGGGACAAAAGTGTGTAAAACGGAACCTGTGATTCCTTTGCGTACATGCCTTTCATGTATGGCAGGCGCTCCGCAAGGTGCTTTTGTCTTGATTTCAAAAATATCGCCGCGCGATGCTTTCGAATTTCTTTCTGCTTGCGTTAGATCACATAGTTATTCGCATATCGTTCTTGCTGCTGTTCGAGCAAATCCTGCAGCGTAATGCTCTGCAGATAAGTCTCAATCACCTGCTGCAATCCCCTCCACATCGGAAGCGTCGCGCAGAATTCGCTGCGCTCACAGCGCGCAGCGTCCCCCTCCAAGCAGGAAACCGGCGCCAAACCGCCCTCCGTCAGTTCCAAAATCTCGCGTACCGTGTATTCCCGCGGCGCGCGCGCGAGCCGATAACCTCCCTGATAGCCGCGGTTGGTCCGGAGAAAATTCGAACGATGCAGCATCGGCACAATCTGTTCCAGATATTTTTTAGATATGTTCTGTCGCCGCGCGATGTCCTTGAGGGCAATGAAACCGTCATTTTGATGTTCCGCAAGATCAATCATCATGCGCAGCGCATAGCGTCCTTTTGTTGAAATTTTCATATTTTATCTTTATCTCCGTTTCCGCTTGAAAACTCTGCGTCACGCGCTGTCGTCCTCAGGCTTGCCATGAAGCAGCATGAACTCTAATCTCCGTTTAGTCCTCAAACATCGGTGTGGAAAGATAGCGTTCCCCCGTATCCGGCAGAAGCGCTACGATAACCTTGCCCTTGTTTTCGGGTCTCTTTGCCAGTTCTCTCGCCGCATAAACAGCCGCGCCGGAAGAAATACCAACCAGCACGCCGGCCTTTCTTGCCAGTCTTTTGCCCATCGCGAAGGCATCGTCATTCTCAACCGGAATAATTTCATCATAGATTTCGGTATTCAAGGTCTCCGGCACGAAGCCCGCGCCAATTCCCTGAATCTTGTGCGGCCCTGCTGTTCCTTTGGAAAGCACCGGAGAACCTGCCGGTTCTACTGCCACAACCTTGACCTTTGGATTTTTGCTCTTCAGATATTCGCCAACTCCGGAAAGCGTACCGCCTGTGCCTACGCCTGCAACAAAGATATCGACCTTTCCATCAGTGTCGCTCCAAATTTCCGGTCCGGTGGTCGCAATATGTGCCTTTGGATTGGATGGATTGGTAAACTGACTCGGAATGAAGCTTCCCGGTGTCTGCGCCGCCAGTTCCTCCGCCTTGGCGATCGCGCCCTTCATTCCCTGCGTGCCGTCCGTCAGCACCAGTTCCGCGCCATAAGCCTTAAGCAGATTGCGTCGTTCCACGCTCATGGTCTCAGGCATCGTAAGAATCACCCGATATCCTCTGGATGCCGCGACAGAAGCTAATCCGATACCGGTATTGCCGCTGGTCGGTTCAATGATCACTGCGCCGGGCTTCAGCACGCCTGCCGCTTCCGCATCATCGATCATACGCTTGGCGATTCTGTCCTTGACGCTGCCTGCCGGATTGAAGTATTCCAGTTTGCCGAGCACAGTCGCCTCCGGTGCTTCATCATCGATATACGCGTTTAACTTCAAAAGCGGCGTTCCGCCGATTAAATCTGTAATTCTCTCATAAATTTTCATATTCTTCGTCTCCTTCTTTGTTTCTATAAATTCCGGCTTTGAAGCTGGTGCTTTTCTATCTGCTTTTTTATCCTAAATCTCCGGTTGCGCGCGATTCTGTTTCCCATAGTTTCTGCATAATCCATGCGTCATCTTCCTGTTAAAAAACACTCCGTACACACTCAATATGCGCGGCAACATCGAAATCCGCTATAATATTCTTTCATTCGCGCTTTCTCCTTTTTTCTAAAACCTATATGTTTTATAGGTTTATAATAACACCTATCACCTATTATGTCAATAGGGTTTTATTCCTCTTTTTATTTTCTTTTAAAGAGATGATTTTTCAACATCTCTTGACATTGTTCCATATTTTCCTCATAATAATGCCTATCATCACCATAGGTTTTAAGAGAGTCGTTTTGCATGCATGCCCAAATCATTTCATTAGGGCAAAAGTGCGCATAACGAAATCAGAGATTTCCATGCGCACATGGCGCTCACCCATGAGCGCCGCTTCGCAAGGTGCTTTTGTCGTGATTCCGGAAATATCGTATGGCGATATTTCCTGCATAATCAAAAAATCAGCGCTACGACAGAGCGCTGATCGTCTTGACAAGATAAGGGGTCTCCTGGTATACGAAGTAGTTCAGCCAATTGGAGAACAGCAGATTCGCGCTCGACCTCCAGGTGCAGGCCGGCGCTTTCGTGTCGTCATCCCCCGCAAAATAATTCTGCGGCAGCTGAATCGCGAGTCCTTCGTTTTTGTCTCGCAGATATTCGTCACGCAGAGTATTCGTATCATATTCGGAATGTCCGGTGATGAAGATCTGCCTGCCGTTATCCGTCGAAATCGCGTAAATTCCGGCTTCCTTGCTCTCCGCGAGAACCTTGAGCGCCGAACACTTTCTTACGTCTTCCTCGATGATTCCCGTATGGCGCGAATGCGGTACCAAAAAATCGTCGTCAAAACCGCGGAACAGGATTGAGCCCTTATGCACCACCTGATGGTGGAACACGCCGAACATCTTCTGCGAAAGCAGTACCTTGCGTACCCCGTAGTGATGATACAGCGCCGCCTGCGCGCCCCAACAGATGTGCAGCGTGCTGTAAACATGCGAGCGGCTCCAGTCCATGATCTCGCAAAGCTCCTCCCAGTACTCCACCTCTTCAAATTTCATCTTTTCCACCGGCGCGCCGGTGATAACCATACCGTCGTAATACTGATCCTTCACGTCCTCAAAGGTCTGGTAGAAGCTGATCATGTGTTCCTTCGCTGTATGCTTCGGCATCCTGCTGACCGTCAAAAGCTCCATATCAATCTGCAGCGGTGTATTGCCCAAGAGCCGCGCGAGCTGGGTCTCGGTGACGATCTTGGTTGGCATCAGGTTTAATACCAAAATGCGCAGCGGACGGATATCCTGACTGGTTGCCCGTTCGACATCCATGACAAAAATATTTTCTTCCTGCAGCGTTTTGGCCGCGGGAAGGTCTTTCGGTATACAAATAGGCATAATTTCATCTCCTCGTTCACGTAGATACGCGCGCGTGGCATTTTGTGCACGCGCGCATTGTTCTCATGCAGGCAGTCCCTGTTGTTTGTCAGGTCTGCCAATCTTACCGGCTCCGCGGGAAACCGCATTTCCGCAAGACTTCGCGCAGCCCCAAAGGTTTCTCCTAGACCGCCGCGAAACCCTTCTCCAGATCGGCGATGATGTCGTCGATATGTTCGGTGCCGATGGAGAGTCGGATGGTTGCCTGCGTGATGTTTTGATCCGCGAGATCCGCCTCGCTCAGCTGCGAGTGCGTGGTTGTCGCCGGATGGATGACCAGTGATTTGACATCCGCTACGTTTGCCAGCAGGGAGAAAATCTCAAGATGATCGATGAAGCGGAAGGCTTCCTCCTTGCCGCCCTTGATCTCGAAGGTAAAGATGCTGGCGCCGCCGCCTGGGAAATAGCGTTCATACAGCGCGTGATCCGGATGCTCCGGCAGCGACGGATGATTGACCTTCGCGACCTTTGGATGCTTAGCGAGGAATTCGACCACCTTTTTGGTGTTCTCCGCGTGACGTTCCAAACGCAGGGAGAGCGTTTCGGTTCCCTGCAGCAAGAGAAATGCCGCGAATGGGGAAATGCACGCGCCCTGATCTCTGAGCAGAATCGCGCGGATATAGGTGACGAAGGCTGCCGGACCTGCGGCCTCCGCGAACGATACCCCATGATAGCTCGGATTCGGATCAGCAATCGGCGCGAACTTACCGCTCGCCTTCCAGTCGAATTTGCCGGAATCGACGATAACACCACCGAGCGTCGTGCCATGGCCGCCGATGAACTTCGTCGCGGAGTGTACCACGATGTCAGCGCCGTGTTCGATCGGACGGATCAGATACGGAGTGCCGAAGGTATTGTCTACGACAACCGGAAGCCCCTTCCGGTGCGCGAGCGCCGTGATCGCGTCGATGTCCGGAATATCGCTGTTCGGATTGCCGAGGGTTTCCAGGTAAACGGCCTTGGTATTCGGGCGGATTGCCGCTTCGACTTCCTGCAGATTATGCGCGTCAACAAAGGTTATTTCGATACCAAACGCTTTGAGTGTGTGCGCGAGCAGGTTATAAGTCCCGCCGTATACGGTCTTTTGGCAAACGATGTGGTCACCCTGCTGCGCGAGCGCCTCGATGGTATAGGTGATGGCCGCCGCGCCGGACGCGACGGCTAATGCTGCTGTACCGCCTTCGAGCGCCGCGATCCGCTTTTCGAAAACGTCCTGCGTGCTGTTGGTCAATCTGCCGTAGATGTTGCCGGCATCCGCTAAACCGAAGCGGTCTTGCGCGTGCTGCGCGTTGTGGAATACATAAGAAGTGGTCGCGTAAATCGGCACAGCTCTCGCGTCCGTAACCGGATCTGCCTGTTCCTGTCCTACGTGAAGCTGCAAAGTCTCAAATTTATAGTTGCTCATGATGATGTTCCTCTCTTTCGTTTTTTGTCTGATTTTCTGATTCTCTGATTCTATCTATGATGCCTTCAGTGGGCAAAGGCACACGCGGTTTGCAAAGACCTATTTGCTTCTGCACTTTGCTGTTGACGCGGTGAACATCACATTCGTCCGTTTCGAAAATTCCGGCGGACGATCCTGCTCCATCTGATCTGCATGGGCGTTTCCTCCTTGTTTATCCTGATCAAAAAAAGAACCGAGCGCTCCGGTAAAGCTCTCGGTTTCGGTAAGCCTCGTTTCGACTGTCGCCGCCTCGATTCTTATCAAGCCCTTAACGGAACCCGCACCGAAAGATTTACAGCGCAAAGCATGCACATGCACATGCATGCGCACATCTTATTCATCATGCCGGTCTGTCCGTAAATCTTTCTCATGGCGCGTTCTCCTTGCGTGAAATAAAATCCTTATCAAACTCATACGGTTTGCCAGGTTGTGCTTATCTTATCACGCATTTTGGTGTTTGTCAATAAGCTTTTTTTATTTTTTTGTGTTTCTTTACAATTTCTTTATGGTAGCATCACAGGAAAATTCGACAAAAGCCCCTTGTGAAGCGGCGCGCATCCATGCGCGCCATCTGCGCATAGAAATCTCGGTTTTCGTTATGCGCGCTTTTGTCTTTTGGCTCAGCGCAGAACGCTCCCAACCCCCGCGCATCCATGCGATAGCAGGCGGTCAGTCCACATCCGCGCGAGCTTTCGACGCGTCGTTCACGCCCACGCGCGGCTCTTACAGCAGCATGCGGTCGCTGTCGATGCTGAATTTTTCGATCAGCTTCTCGACAGTCATCGCGGCGCGCTCCTCGCCCACAAGCTCCATCGCGACGCGTCCGCTCTTCATCAAAATCGTCTTGTTGCCGTAGCGCAGCGCGTCTTTCATATTATGTGTGATCATCAGCGTACACATGCCCTCCCGCGCGGCAAAAAGGTTCGTCAGTTCCAGCACCTTCTCCGCCGCTGCCGGATCAAGCGCCGCCGTATGTTCGTCCAAAAGCAGAAGCTTCGGATTTGCGATGACTGCCATAAACAGCGTCAAAGACTGCCGCTGTCCTCCGGAGAGCAGCTTCACCTTCTCGGTCATGCGGTTTTCGAGTCCCATGCCGAGCAGCGCGAGCTTTTCGCGGAATAGCTCGCGGTCTTTTTTGGAGATGCCGGGCTGCAGACCGCGCGGCCGGTTCTTGTAATAGGCAATCGCCAGATTCTGTTCGATCGTCATGTCAAAGGCCGTACCCTTGAGCGGATCCTGAAACACGCGGCCGATCTGTCTGGCGCGTTTGTATTCCGGCTCTTTGGTGATGTCCCTGCCGTCCAGCGTGATACTGCCGCTGTCGATGGGAAACACGCCCGCGATGCAGTTGAGCAGGGTAGATTTGCCCGCGCCGTTGTTGCCGATGATGGTGATGAAATCGCCCTCGTTCATGCGCAGGCTGACATCCGCGAGTGCCGTCTTTTCATTGATGGTGCCCGGACTGAAAGTTTTGCGTATCTGATTGACGTTCAATAATTCTTTCATTTTTGCTGCACCCCTTTCTGCTTGCGTGTAAGCTGCAGTTTGCTTCCCTTTTCACCCAAAAGTCCCAGCGAAAGCGCCACCGCGACGATGGCCGCCGACACGAGCTTCATATCGGTCGTTTCCATGCCAAGATACAGTGCCTGCGCCATGAGGATGCGGTAAACCACTGCACCCAGCGCTGCGGCGATGAGTCTTCGCAGCAAGGTTTTCGTGCCAAAAATAACCTCTCCGAGAATGACAGAGGCTAAACCGATGACCATCATGCCTACGCCGCTGTTGATATCCGCAAAAGCCTGATTCTGTGCCAGCATACCGCCGGCCAGACCGACCAATCCATTGGAAAGCGCCAATCCCAGCAGCTTCATACTGTCACAGGAAACGCCGCAGGCTTTGACCATGTCCTCATTGTCTCCGGTCGCGCGGAACACGAAGCCGAGCCGCGTCTGCAGGAAGAGATACAGCACCGCGATGATCACCGCCAGAAGGACCAGATTGAGTACAATGCCGGCGTACTGCGGAGGCAGCAAGCGATCCGCGATTTTGTAAATCGTCTCGCTCTTGGTCAGCGGGATGTTCGGGGTTTTGCCCATGATGCGCAGATTCACCGAATAGGAAGCCATCATCACCAGAATGCCTGCCAGAATCGCCTGGATTTTAAGCCTGGTATGCAAAAGTCCGGTCAAAAGCCCCGCCAGACAGCCGCCCGCAAAAGCGCCAAGAAGCGCAAGAAGCGGATGCCCGCCTCCTGCGCAAATGACTGCCGAGATTGCCATGCCTGTGACGATGGAACCGTCCACCGTCAGATCGGGCATGTTTAAGGTTCGAAAGGATAGGAATACACCCAGAGCCAGGACCGCGTAGATCATTCCCAGCTCCAGCGAGCCCAAGAGGGCGCCGAATGTCATCATCTTAAATTCTCCTCCATATTTTCCCTGTTTCTCCGGGAAAATGTTCTGCTTCTTTTTGTTTCTTTGCCTCAGCGCCGCGGATTATTCCAGCACCGTCGCTTTGTCCATCACGCTCTGCGGGATTTCCACGCCGATGGCATCTGCAGTCTTGGTGTTGACATAGACGGTCATGTCGCTCATCTTGACCACCGGCATTGCAGAAACGTCCGCGCCGCCGAAGATTTCCGCGACCATCTTGCCTGTTTCCTTGCCGAGTACCGTATAGTCGATGCCGTAGGTCGCAAGACCGCCGTCCTGTACCATGGAATCTGCGCTGACATAGAACGGAATTTTGGCTTTGTTGCATACCTCGGTTGCCACTGCCATCGCGGAAGCGACCGTATTGTCGATCGGCGAGTAAACGATATCCACCTTGTCTGCCAGATACTGCGCAGCCTGCTGTACTTCGCTGGTGTTGGTCACGGTCGATTCCACAACTTCATAGCCGTTGGCTGCCGCGTATTCCTTCAGTCCCTTGATGACAGAATCCGAATTGTCCTCCCCAGTGCTGTAAAGCGCGCCGATGGTCTTGAACTCCGGTGTGATCTCGTTAGCCAGATTCATGATCGCCTCCGCAGATACCTCATCAGAGGTGCCGCTGACGTTGCCGCCCGGATTGTTCAGATCTTCGACCAGGCCCGCATCAACCGGATCGGTGACTGCCGCGAAAATGATCGGAATGTCTGTCGTTTCGCTCATCACGGCCTGCGCCGCCGGTGTCGCGATTGCTACGATCACGTCACAGCCGCCGGATACGAAGGTCTGCGCGATGGTCTTCATATTGGTCATATCGTTCTGCCCGTTCTTATAGTCGATCTCAAGATTCTCGCCCTCTACGTAACCCGCGTCTGCAAGTCCCTCGATAATGCTTTCTCTAATGGTATTCAGCGACGGGTGCTCCATCAGCTGCAGGATGCCAACCTTAAAAGTCTCGCCCTGCGATGCCTGACCCTGATCGCCGCTGCCGCCGTCCTTGCCGCAGCCTGTCAGCAGCGCTGCCGCCATCACCAGTACCATAACGACTGTCAATCCCTTTTTCATTGCCTGTTTCATTGTTTTGTCTCCTTTTCAATCAATTCTCTGCCGGGTGCCGCATGCCGCGTTCCCCTGCTTCTAAAGAAATCATTGAAGTGTTCTCTGCCTTCGGCTGCCTGTAAGGCGCTGGCGATCCGCCAGCGCCCGCAAAAACAAAAAACCTGTCCTTGTACCCAAGGACAGGATATTACCTGCGGTGCCACCTTGTTTGACTCACCGGCTTCCCGCTTTCCTGCCTGCCGCCGTCTGACTGTCCAACCGTCTGACGTAATCATGCCCGAAAACTTCTGCCGGAAAATCCTCTCTGCAGAGTGCCGTCACACTCCTCTCCACTGACGCGGGAGTTTCGTCTCAGATACTCATATGATTCCCGTTCTGTTTATCGCGGTCTTTCGCCTTTCGCGATCTGCCTGCGATCCGGCGCGAAATTCATATTTTCCCCTCGCCCTCAGGAGCCCATTGTGCGAATCCTGCATCTGCCCGGCTTCCACCATCCCGGGTTCGCTGTGAGACCGTAAATTCGTTTTACTTCTCCCTCAAAGGTTTGCTGATTCAGTTTATATACGGAGTTTATCACTGTTTTTGTGTATTGTCAATAGTTTTTTAAGAAAATACGTTGATTATGATAATTCTTTTGTGAAAATTCCCAAAAACGAGATATCTCCGTTCTCCCACCTGCAAAGCCCTGCGACGCGCGGCGGGCATATAGACCCGTCCCCCCGCGGGCGGACGGCCTCAGTATCCATAGGTCTTGCGATAACACAGCAGCATCGATACCGCGACGAGACTTGCCAGAATTTCAGCAACCGGCAGCGCCCACCAGACGCCGTTGATCCCCCACCACATCGGCATCAGAAGCAGTGCGCCTACTTCCAAAACCAAAGTACGCAGGATCGAAACCAGCGCGGAAACCCTGCCGTTGTTCATGGCAGTAAAAAAACCGGACGCGAAGATATTGATACCGGTAAAGAATACGCTGATCGCGATGATACGGAAACCCACGATCATCAAATCCCGCAGGACCGGGTCCTTCGACGCGAAAATCAGCACCATCGGACGATCCAAAAGCTCCGCGACCACCAGCATCGCCAAGGAAAAGCTTAGTATCATCCGCGCTGAAATCGCAAACAGCTTGTGAATATTCGCGCGGTTTCCCGCCCCATAGTTATAGCTGAAAATCGGTGCGACACCGGAGGTAAACCCGATCAGCAGCGCCACAAACACAAACTGCAGGTAGAGAATCGCGCTGATGGCCGCGACGCCTTTTTCGCCGACGATCGCCATCATCTGCAGATTAAACAGGGCTGTGGTGATCGCGCTGGAAAGGCTCGTCACCATCTCGGACGCGCCGTTTCCCATCGCCAGCAGCAATTCTCTTCCCTTCCAAACCGGTTTTTCGAAATGCAGCAGGCTCTTTTTATCAAAGAACACGCGCAGCGGAACCAGCCCGCCGACAAGCATTCCCGCCATCGAAGCATAGCCCGCGCCTGCCAGTCCGAAATCAAAGACACCGACCAGCAGAAGATCCAGGCCGATATTGACGCAGCCCGCTGCCACAGACAGCCACAGACCCATGTGCGGTCTGTCCGCCGTCACCAGAAATCCCTGGAACAAAATCTGCAGCGACCAGATCGGACCTGCCAGCACCATGATCCTGCCGTATTCCACGCACAGCGGCAGCAGCGTTTCGTCCGAACCGATGCGCAGGTAGATTTCCTTATCAAAGGCCAGCAGCAGGGTCATCATGATCGCCATCACTGCCAGATTGACCAGCACCGTCAGACTCAGGAAGCTGCATGCCTCATGTGCCTTTCCCTCGCCGAGCTTCTTGCCGATGACAGCGTTGCTGCCCATCTGGAAGACGAAAGTCAGCGCCATGACCACATTCAGCACCGGGTAGACGATATTCAGCGCCGACAGACCCAGACTGCCCACATAATTGGATACCACAATCCCGTCCACGATAGTATACATGGACACGAACAGCATCCGCACCATCGTCGGGAAGGTAAAGGTCAAAATATTCCTTGTATTGATCGGCCGCGCATAGATCAAATCAATGTTTCCCTCCATTTTTTCCTCTCCGTCTCTTTACAGGCTCACGCGGGTTACTGCTTCTGCCGGTTTGTGTATCAGCTTTTGCAGCTCCATGAGTCTGGCGCTGTCCATCGCCGGCACGCCCTTGAGCCGGTAGGTAATGCCGAGCTTGCCGTATTTTTCGACGGCCATTGTGTGGTAACCGAGCAGCTCGACCTTATCGACAAAACGGATTTTTTTCATAAACACATTCAGCGCTTCCATGTCCTCCGGCGTGTCGTTGATATCCGGCACGACCACATGGCGCACCCATACATGCTTTTTATGCGCGTTGATGATGTCGATCAGCGCCAGCAGCGTGTCCTGTGGTTGTCCGGCGATAATCTCGAAGCGTTCCGGATCCGGATGCTTGACATCCAGCAGCACCAGGTCACATTGGTGGATGGCTTCATCGCTGTAATCGTCCAGATAGGTGCCGCTGGTATCGATCGCGGACTGAATGTCCACCTTGTGCAGCGCGTGAATGGCTTCTGTCAAAAATTTTCCCTGCAGCAGCGGTTCTCCCCCGCTGAAGGTCACGCCGCCCTTGCTGCCGTAATATGGCTGCCCGCGGAGCGCCCAGTGAACGACCTCCTCAACCTCGATTTTTTCGCCCTTGTCCGCCGGCCATGAGTCCGGATTGTGACAGTACAGACATCTCGCCGGACAGCCCTGCATAAAGAACACTGTGCGGATGCCCGGTCCGTCCACAGCGCCGAATGTTTCTATCGAGTGAATTTTTCCTATCATGCCATATCAATTGCGGCAGCGTAATCCTGCTACGCTGCCGCTTTTACTCCTGTAATTTTTAGATGGATTCGTGGAAGGTTCTCGCGATAACTTCCTTCTGATGTGTCTTGGAAAGCGCGTTGAATCTTACCGCGTAGCCGGATACTCTGACCGTCAGGTTCGGGTATTTGTCCGGATTTTCGTATGCGTCCTCCAAAAGCGCTCTGTTGAGCACGTTGACGTTCAAATGATGCGCGCCTCTCTTGAAGTAGCCCTCCAAAAGACCTGCCAGCACGTCCGCTCTTTCGTCCGGGTTCTTGCCGAGCGTTTCCGGCGTGATGGAGAAGGTGTTGGAAACACCGTCCTGACAAGTATCCCAGTCGATCTTGGATACGGAGTTCAGAGAAGCGATCGCGCCGTGGTTGTCTCTCTGATGCATCGGATTTGCGCCCGGTGCGAACGGCGTACCTGCTCTTCTGCCGTCCGGCGTATTGCCGGTCTTCTTACCGTACATGACGTTGGAAGTGATGGTCAGAACGGACAGGGTATGTACCGCGTTTCTGTAGGTCGGGTGCTTGCGCAGCTCCTCGATGGTTCTCTCGGAGATCTTCACTGCGATATCGTCTACACGGTCATCGTCGTTGCCGTATTTCGGGAAGTCGCCTTCGGTTCTGTAGTCCACGATGACGCCGTTTTCGTCTCTGATCGGATATACCTTCGCATATTTGATCGCGGAGAGGGAGTCAGCCGCAACGGAGAAGCCCGCAACGCCGAATGCCATCAGACGCTTGAGTTCGGAGTTCAGGAACGCCATCTGCGCGCTTTCGTAATCATATCTGTCGTGCATGAAATGAATGATGTTCATGATGTTGACGTACAGCTCGCACAGCCATGCCAGATAGATGTTGAAACGCTTCCATGCGTCCTCGAAGTCGATCGGACCGTCGCCGACCGGTTCCATCTGCGGACCGACATGCTCGCCGGTTCTTTCGTCAATACCGCCGTTTAAGGCGAGCAGCAGGATCTTAGCCAGATTGCATCTCGCGCCGAAGAACTGGATCTGCTGTCCCATCTGGATCGCGGATACGCAGCAGGCGATCGAGTAGTCCTCGCCGCAGTGCGGTCTCATCTTGTCATCGTTCTCATACTGGATGGAGTCTGTGTCGATGGAAACCTGCGCGCAGAACTTCTTGAACGGTTCCGGCAGCTTTTCGGACCATAATACGGTCAGGTTTGGCTCCGGTGCCGGTCCTAAATTGTATAAGGTCTGCAGCACTCTGTAAGAGTTCTTGGTTACTTTATGTCTGCCGTCCATGCCGACGCCTGCGATACCTTCGGTAATCCACATCGGGTCTCCGCCGAACAGCTCGTTGTATTCACTGGTTCTTAAATGTCTGGCAACACGCAGCTTTAGGATATAGTCATCCACGAATTCCTGGATCTGTTCTTCGGTGTAGGTGCCGTTCGCAAGGTCTCTCTCTGCGTAGATATCGATGAACGTGGAGGTTCTGCCAATGGACATCGCCGCGCCGTTTTCTTCCTTGATGCCTGCCAGGTACGCGAAGTACGTCCACTGGATCGCTTCCTTGACGTCTTTCGCCGGTCCGGAGATGTCGAAGCCGTAGCTTTCTGCCATTTTCTTGATTTCCTTGAGGGAGCGGATCTGATTGCTGACTTCCTCCGCGGTGCGAATGTTTTCTTCGTTCATCACGTGTCTGGAAGCGATCATTTCATGGTCTTTCTGCTTTTCCTCGATCAGATAGTCGATGCCGTAGAGCGCTACTCTTCTGTAGTCACCGATGATTCTGCCGCGGCCGTAAGCGTCCGGAAGTCCCGTAATGAAGCCGAGATGTCTGACCTGACGCATTTCGTTGGAGTATGCCTTAAAAACGCCGTCGTTGTGCGTCGTGAAGTAGTTGAACATATTGTCAATTTCCGGCGGCAGTGTAACGCCGTACTCCTTCACTTCTTCTCTGACCATCTTGATGCCGCCGAACGGGCAAATACCTCTCTTAAGCGGTTCGTCTGTCTGCAGTCCGACGATGATATCCTTGCCCGGAACGATGTAGCCGGGGCCGAATGCGTTCACGCGCATGATGCGGCTCGCGTCAACCTTCAGCGTACCGCCTGCTTTGCGCTCCGCGACCAAAAGCTCGTGCACCTTGTCACTGCATTCCTTGGTTCTCTCTGTCGGTCCCGCGAGGAAACTGCCGTCACCGTCATACGGATGGTAGTTTAATTTAATAAATTCCTCTACATCAATGTGCTCTGTCCAGTTTCCCGCGACAAATCCTTCCCACTCTTTTCTCATGCTTGCTCCTCCTCAAAGTAGTTAAATCATTTTGTTGTACTTGTATTGTATAATGTATACAAGTCATGGGCGGAAGAAAAAACCGGCTTAGCCGATTGCTGTAGTTTCTTCATGTCACGTTCCGGTCGTGGGCAGCTTGTCCCGTCATCCCGACCGATACGCTTCTTCCCTTCTTGTATACTTTCTAGCCACTACCATCATAACGTATGGAAGGGCTTTCGTCAAATGAAATTTTGTCTTTTTTTTGATTTTTTTTCAAAACTTTTTATCTTCATCCGCAGCCCCGTCTGCCGCACTGTAAATTCTCAAAATCCTATGGTGTCCTATGGTTTTAAGCGCTTTGATTTTGCGCGTCATATTCCACCCCGCTGACGCATATAGTGTCTTAACGAAGAAGTGAGGAGTGTGGAGCTGTCTAATGAAGGATTACATAGAGGAAAGAGTTTTAGAGCTGGCGCATTATATTATCCGCACCAACGCGACGGTCCGGACGGCGGCGAAAAAATTTCGGGTTTCAAAATCTACGGTACACAAGGACATTACGGAACGACTTCTTGAACTCAATCCGCCTCTTGCGGCTGAGGTTAAGACCGTCCTGGAGAATAACAAGGCCGAACGGCATCTGCGCGGCGGTATGGCGACCAGAGAAAAATATCTGCATACGCGGCGTGATTAGGCAGGCATGCGACGCGCGCCCGGACTCTGCGATCTCTCACATCGCAACGCTTTTTTGAAGCCGAATGCGCAAAAAAATCGCGCCTGCGGCGCGTGGGTTCGGGGAAGACAAAGGTGCGCAAAATGGAATCTGAGATTTCTATGCGCACATGGCGCTCACCCATGAGCGCCGCTTCGCAAGGTGCTTTTGCCGATATGCCGGAAATATCGCCTCGCGAGATTTCCGGCATAATAAGAGCAAGCATTCCGCGCGTGAAGCGCCGCTTCTGCGCAGCCGACTGATTTAAGCTTGCGGCTGATTTAAGCTTGCGGCGGACGGTGCAGTGGTGTAAACTATCCTTATCCAGCACAAGGAGGAATACGGATGTTTACCATGACAATGCCTGCCCCCGCGCGGGAGGCGATCGAAACGCTCAATCAAAACGGTCACGCGGCTTATCTGGTCGGCGGCTGCGTGCGAGACAGCCTGCGCGGCGTGGTGCCGCACGATTATGATATCACCACGTCCGCGCGGCCCGAAGAGGTCGCCGTCGCTTTCCGCGGCAGGACGCTGATCGAGACCGGCCTCAAGCACGGCACGCAGACCCTGCACAGCGGCGGCATGAATCTGGAAATCACTACTTATCGCACCGACGGCGCTTATGAAGATCATCGTCATCCGGCGGCGGTCACCTTCGCGCGCACGCTGGCTGAGGATCTCGCACGCAGAGATTTTACGATCAACGCGATGGCCTATCATCCCGCGCGCGGACTGGTGGATTTGTTTGGCGGACAGGCGGACCTCGCCGCAGGCGTGGTCCGCTGTGTGGGCGCCCCGGCGCAGCGCTTTGACGAGGACGCGCTGCGCATGCTGCGCGCCGTGAAGAACC
>OLSK01000702.1_pt1 | contig 28432 bp, 20 predicted proteins | sample 1672781 | NCBI WGS metagenome assembly OLSK01 (sample SAMEA3136723, study PRJEB25190) | human gut metagenome | biome: human gut; feature: human-associated habitat; material: faeces | place: Austria | collected 2013 | reverse complement strand
GGTCAAGCTCGGAAATCGTGCGGTTGACCGTGTAAAGCGGCTTTCCGCCTTTAAGTACGTCATGCTCGGTAATGAAAATAATGTAGCTTTCCGGAAGCTCATCAAACTTATCGCCGGGATTGAGCAGATTTGCGTCCAGCAGACTGCTGTTATATCTTGCTCGTCTGATAGCAGCTCCATCATCACTGCGCTGGACCTCCACATCGTAGTGCTTTCCTTTGTCGTCCACCGCATAGATGTCCAAACGTGCTGACCGTCCCTGAAGATTTTTTATTCCGAACTGAGAAACCACCCGTACAACTGTCAGGTCGTCACGGTTCAGAATTACTCTGAGCAGAAGCTCTGCACACGATTTATCCTCGAAAACCTTGCTCATGAACGTGTCGTCCATCAGACGGAAATTCTCAATTATGTTGAGCAGTTCTTCGCTATGTTCAGAGCTGATATTGCTGTTTCTATTTTCGTCCACAGTAATCATTTTCCTTTCTTGAATTATAGCATATTTCCCGCGAAAAATCAAGCATTTGAGCCATCTGTTTTGCCCTCCGTGTACATTTTGTGCCATTCCTCAAGGATATCCCGGCGCTGGAGGCAGAAGTAGAAATACTCCGAAATCTCCTCGTTGGAAAGCTCGTCGCCGATGAGCTGAGTAACTTCCTTGCGCCGGAGGGTTATCTGTTTTGACGGTTTTTTCACGGTCTGTTTTGGCTCTGCGGGAGCGCTAGACTTTGCAGATTCTGAGCGTTCTGCCGGAGATTCTGCCGCGGTTGTATTCTCTCCGCAAATCTCCGTTATGTCGGATTCCGAGAAGAACTTCAAGTCCGCAAGCGTATTTGACTGCTCGACCGTGAATTTTCTTTCGGGATCCCGGCTGAGGTACGCCGCGATTTCCTCCTGACTGCTGTTCGGGAGCGCCGAAAATTGGCAGGCTGTCGCAAGCGTAAGTCTGCCGCTGTCGAGCATTTCCATAAGCTCCGGAACCAGCCGCGTGCAGGCAATATAGCGCTGGATAGTGCGCTTTGCTTCGCCGTATTTCTCGGCTATATTCTTTGTTGCACGGCGGCTTCCGAGGGCTGTCAGAGCCTCCTGCTGTGCCTTGTACGCAAATGCGCGCTCGGACGGCAGAAGCTCGGTGCGCTGGCAGAGGTTTGTATCTGCCATGATTAGCTTCGCGCGGTTTTCGTCAACGTTCTTGACAATGCTGGGAACCGCCGTAAATCCTGCTCTGCGGCAGGCTTCAACACGGTTGTGTCCGGCGATTATGCGGTACTTTCCTCCTGTGACAGGGGATACGATTATCCGGGACAGCAGTCCGTTTTCTATGATGGATTCCACCAGCTCGTTCATTTTGAAGTCGCTGTACATCTTGAACGGCTGATTTTCCCACGGAACAAGCAGGTTTATCGGGATTTCTTTTTCGTCATTCTGGACTGTCGCTTCATCGCCGAGGAAGTCGTTCATATTCAGCTTTCCGGTGTTGTTGGAAGCTCCGAGATTGAACCCCATTAAATTCCCTCCTTTTCGAGAATTTCGCTTACAAGCTTGCGGTACTGACCGCCTATCACGCTGTTTTTCTTGGATATCAGCGAACGCTGTTCTGCGGTGCTATTTGCGGCCTCAATACGCTTGCTTATCGTTGTTTCGTAAACCAGACTGCCGTAGCGCTCCTTTAAGGCGATATCCACTGCCTGAGCCATCTGGGTGTTGTCGGTCATGGTTTCAAGTATTCCACAAATTTTCAGGTCGTGGTTGATTTTTTCCTTGATGAGATTGAAAATGTCCTCGAACTGGACTATGCCGTTGAGCGCGAATTTCTGCACCTGAACCGGAATTATCACCTCGTCAGCCGCCGCCAGGGCGTTCATGACCAGTATTCCGAGCGAGGGCAGGCAGTCGATGAGGAGATAATCGTAATCTTCCGATATACTGTCGCCGGAAATCGCCTTGTCAAGAATCTGTTCACGGCACATCGTCTGGGCAAGGAACATATCCGCAGTAGCCAGCGAAATATCCGCCGGGACATAGTCGATAGGTTCGTTTTTCGCAGTCAGAATGCACTCTGAGAGCTTCGCAGTTTCTTTCAGAACGTCAACTATGGTGCGCTTGCCCGTGAAGTCGTAGCCGAGGTAATCGCTGAGATTTCCCTGTGGATCAAGGTCGATACAGAGGACTTTCTTGCCAAGTTCCGCAAGTCCTGCGGCGATATTTACCACGGTCGTTGTCTTGCCAACGCCGCCTTTCTGGTTTGCTATTGCTATAATCTTTGCCATAATTACCCCTCCTGCCAGTATTCTTTCATGTCATGATTTACCCGGGATTGCCAGTAGCTGTTAAGCGTCAGCCGGGAATTGTACAGCGCCGTTATCAGGTAGCTTCGGATATTCCGGACGTCGCTGGTGTTGTTATCCATTGCTTCCAGAACGTACTCGATGTGGCTGCCGTTCAGCTTCAGGAACGTACTTTTAACCACATCACGCGGAACGTCCTCGCCGTTTACCCGTATCGTAGGTCTGGTGGAGCAGATCGCGTCCACCATAATGCTGATAAGCTCGTTGATGGTATCCGTCCTGCTTGGATTCTGCTCGATGAGGAATTCGTAATCCGTGTTGTCCCGGACTATCTGGGCATAAGCGGAGCGCTCCTCCTTTATCCTGGTGATATATTCCATCTCGTCAGTCCCACCAGATTGATTGATAGGATTGATTATATTAGGATTAATATCTTTAAGATTAATATCTTTAGATTTGTCCGCCGTTTGGGCGTAACATGGTCCGCCGTTTGGGCGTATCATGTTCTGCCGTTTCGGCGTTTCTTGTTCCGCCCTTTCGGCGTTTCTTGCTTCGCCGTTTGGGCGTTCCTTGTTCCGCCCTTTTGGCGTTTCTTGCTTCGCCCTTTCGGCGGAACAATGGAGTAATGCGGTCTGAGGGGGTGTTTCTTCCTTTTCAGGAGTACTGTTTTCCTCGTCCGCTGTGGAATTCCGCCTGTATTTTTCCGCCGCAGAGGGTTTGACAGACCTCATTTTTTCCTCGCCCTCCGCAAGAATTTCAGCTAGGTGGACTATATCGTTGATTATGTAGAAGCTGCGTTTTGCCGGCATTCCGCGTGGGGAGCACTTGATAAGCCCGCGCTTCTCCAGAACCGTAATGCAGCGTTTCTGCTGTTTGTCAGACAGGGAAGTGCTTTCCTCTAAATCCGCGATGGTGGAGTAGAACCACCCGTCCGGGTCGAGCTTCCCTCTGTCGCTGTAATACTGCCATTTGGCTATGAGTGCGCTGTAAACCACGGTTTCCATAAGCCCGACCGCATGAGCCAGCGGACGGTTCAGTGATATCGTATTATCCGGATTCAACAGCTGGTAGATTGCATTCATGTTATTCCTCCAGTTTGTTTTATTCCTCGTTTTATAAAGCATAGAAGGGCGGTGAGGAATAGGACCGCCCGTTCAGAAGGCCTTTCCGTCTATGCTGTTAAAGCCTTTCGGCTGTTAACCTATATAAAAAAGCGCACAGATTTTCTCTATGCGCTCTTGTTGTCAATATTAATAACTCTTTTTGTGAAAACGCTAAAGAAATCGGATTTTCTGCCGATATATAATAATGGTACACAAATTGAGCATCTTATTTGAACTGTATATTGACGAAAGCGCGTTAGAAAGTGTGAAATGCACGTCATGTCGTCAAATTAAGTTGTCCATTTTCTGTCCATTATTTGTCCTTTATTCAGAACTAAAACGGGCTGAAAAAGATGTTTGAAAAAATAATACTATGTACGTTGGTACCGCATTGCTATGCGGTATGGGGGATTTTTACTGGCTGAGCTGTTCGATTCGTTGCCGAATTCAATTCCCCTCGGCTCCACCAAAGTCAAAAGCGTCGAACTCCGTTTCGTAAGGAACGGGTTCGCGCTTATATGCAGATTTGAGGACGGTTGATTGCCGTCCTCTTTTTCTGTTATGAATCACCTTGAAGCATACTTATCCACTAATCCTTTATCTGAAATTAGTCAGCAAGCGAAATCTTATTACCATTTAGGAGGATTTCACATCCGCCTATTATCACAGAATACAGGACATAGGGATTTATAGGTTTATCCCAGAGGACAGTAAAGAATTCCCGTTCTCCGTTGCATTCCGAGGCACCGGTAATCTGGTAGTTTCTGATTTCTGTTCCATCTCTGAATTTACAAGTAAGCGGAGCAGTTTCTCCTGCCAGCCTGCCGATTTTGCTGCCTCGTTTAGCATACCACTGAATACTCAGCGGAGTTATCACCACATCGTCAAGATGATATTCATAGTTATCAATCGTGACTTCAATATCAGGCGATACGGAAACACATTTTTCTGTCATGAAATTCAGCGGAAGTGACAGCCTGATCGGTTCTTCAAGGGGAAGCTCCAGACATGAATTGTCGCCTGCTGACAATGTAAGTGTGCCGAATTCCAGCTCAATTACGCTGTTTTCATTAAGATAACCATTCTGGAAAGAAAATGCGTTGGTGTACGTAATTATGCCGCTTGTATCGTCTTTAGTTCCATAGCCTGTTGCAAGATTACATTCGGCAGGATTTTCGCTGATTTCAAGCTCTGCCCATGGTAATTTATCGCTGTTTCCGAACTTGCCGTGATACTCCTCAATCGCCATTTCATTTATGGCGAGTTCATACATTAACAGGACCGTGTTCCTGTCGGCAACAGCGCCTGTGAAATTGACCGTGCCGTAATCAAAATCCACGATTCTGTCAAGGCTTACTCCCATCTGCAATAAATCGACGGCAGAGGTCTGGTTTTCTATTCCAGTGTCAACATATCCCTGTGCCTCTGATGAGATTCTCGAATAGAATCCCTCAAACAGCTTAGAGAAATCCCACCCGCAGGAAGCCCCTGCCGCAGTCACTCCAAATGAAATTGCTGCCGCTGCCGCAGCTGCGAAAACGACCGGCTTGCGGATAGTTCCAGCTTTCGCGGCTGAATCTGTGCAGTCTGGAATAGCTTCCGCGCCGCCGGAAAGCACCAGTTTTATCATTTCATCATCAGTTTTTGGCGGAGTTATTCTGTCGAAAAGCGTTTTGTATTTCATAACTGTTCCTCCTCTGTAAACAGCTGTTTTAATCGCCTGCGCCCGCGTGAAAGCCGTGATGTTACGGCGGTAACGCTGATACCCAGAATCATCGCAATTCCTTTAGCCGAGTATCCCTCATAGTAGAACAGATGTATAACCGCCGCGTATTCCGGCGGCAGTTTTTTTATCAGCGGAATAAGCTCGCTTTCGGATGTCGGTTTAGCGGAATTGTCGGCAATATCATAGGTGAGTTCCATCGGTTCTGGATGAGTTTTGCGGTATTTCAGCAGGTTCTTTGAGAGATTAATGACCACGCGTATCAGCCAGCGTTTACAATCCTCGTCCGTTGGGAAATCTCCGGGATATTTCATCAGCCGGATAAATGAATCCTGACACACATCTTCAGCATCAGCAGCGTTTCTGAGGTAGCTGAACGCCAGACGATAAAGCATTGTATGAAACATTCGGACGTATTTTTCCACGTCTTGATTTGTCACATTATCCCTCCCTTTCACGGATTTGAAGGACGTCTTTCAACGATATAACAATCATGCAATATATTTTGTCACCGAAAATAGAATTTTGATTATATGCGCCTTTTCAATTTCACTTTCGCCAAAAGAAAGCTTTTAACTTATTAATTGATTTATTATAAAAAATGTGGTATACTGTATATGGTAAACAATCTTATCATATCTTCTAAATAAATACGATTGAGGTACAAATATGAATTGGATCGAATCAATTAAAGAAGTCAAAAAAGCACAAGATAATGATAGACTTGTCATTTTTGTTGGAGCAGGAGTTTCAGCTAATTCTAAATTACCAAACTGGTCACAACTTATTGCAGACATTGCTAATAGAATAGGGTATAAAGGAATATGTGACAAATGTGAACGTAATTGTGAAACTCCTAGTGAGTGTTCTAAAAGGAATTACAGTTCTGATGAATATTTAAAAATACCAGAATTATTTTTTCAAGACGATTTATCAGATAAACACACTGATTACTATGCCTTTATAAAGGATAGATTAGTTTGTGATGCGAAATCAAATGAAATTGATGCCGAAATACTCAACATCCTGCCACATCACATTATAACTACCAATTATGATAATCTACTGGAAACAGCCAATTCAATAAATACTCGCTTATATACTGTGGTTAGTGAGGACAGAGACCTTCTCTCTAGCGCGAACTCAAGATATATTTTGAAAATGCATGGAGATTTGAAAAAAGAAGGAACAATAGTCTTAAAAGAATCAGACTATATCAATTATGAGCATACGCATATTCTTATAAGCACTTTTATAAAGTCACTATTAATCAACCACACATTTTTATTTGTTGGCTACTCCCTTAATGATTACAATCTTAAATTGATTATAGGTTGGATAAACTATCTTGCAAATATTTATGGCATTTCAGACCGTCCTCAAAATATATTGATTCAGTATAACAAGGCTACCGATTCAGACATTAATTACTTTAAACGCAGAAATATAAATATTGTAGACTTGGAAACAATGCCTACCAAGTTAGTTGAATTGGCTAATTGTCATACTGCTTTTGATAATGACATTGGGAATAAACTATTAGCCTATTTAAAATGTATAAATCATAGTGATATTCTTCAAAAATTTATACCATTAGAAAGCTTATTACGTGAGAAATACTTATATCTTTCATCATACAAAAAAATTTCATATACTGATTTTCTTAAAGCAAGCGAATTCAAAGAAGCAATTGTGGAAAACAACACTTTGCTTGTAAATGATCCTCAGGAGTATGATTCAATCCTCGGTGTTCTTTCTTCTCCAAATAACTCTTTAATTATAGAAACTTTTGCACGCGCACAGATAACTGATGTTGTATGCCCAGGAATTGAGCCAATGAAAGCATATACATTATCTGAAGAAATAAAAGAAGATAAGTTATTTCATTTATATCTAAACAACCAGTATCAAGAGCTCATTAGCGTTCTCCCAGAACAAAATGCTGATGTTCAAATTTATTATTACAAGTTTTTTGATGATGGAGGGGTGAACTATACTCAGCTTGTTAATAAAGATGAGAATGATGTGAATAATACAGACTTGGCACTCATTTTTTGCAAAAAAACAAGAGCAAGACTAGCACTTATAACTCTTTTTGACAAACAAAAGGAGCGGTATAACGAATTAATCCATCTTTATGAAACAACCTCTCCCTCTATTAAATATTCCATTGCTTATTTAATGGATAATTTTGTTATTGTGGACAATAGCTTGCTAAAACAGATGGCAGATTTACTTGAGAAGCAAGAGGACAAGTATAGAAAAGGTAATGGCACACTCTATCTAGAAGGAGCATTTTCAAAAATCATCCAAACAAAAACAATAGCATACAATTTCTATTATTATTTTAAATTGAATTACTTGCCTATTGATCACTACACAGATGCCAAGGATTTTCTTTCGTTTTACTTGAGGGCTATACTATGTTCGTATTCGCATCCGCCAATAACCAAAACGGACTCAATTATCCCTATCGAAAATGATTACAGAGTATACCCATTAAGCTGCATAGATTTTGATATGATGGTTAAATTCACAGATCCTAAAACACTGAAATTATGGATCAGAAAATACTCGGTTTATCAGCTAGAGTTTGATGATAATCTTAATCTAGAAGAAAAGTTTTCTAATCTATGTAAAAGCGGAAACATATTTAAATCCATACATTGGGCAGAACAGGTTCAGTGTTTTGCTATACTGCTGTGCCACTGTGATAACACAGCAATCAATGCGGATTCTATTTTTGACGCAATAATAATTGCTCTAGATTATGCAATAAATAGCCGGAATGAAATACTGTCACACATTATTGAGGCTGTTGATATGATTGTACAACTATATTGCACTGCTTCAAATATATGCAAAGAAAAAATGTTAAGATCCATGGTTATGGTTTCTAACATGCCGTTTGAATGTCTGTTTTCCATATCAATATATGTTGAAAGAATTATCAAGAGATTATCTAATAGCATAACTCCTTCCATACAGAAATTGCTTAATCAATTAGTTGAATCCATTGATAACAAAGAACAAAAACATTTTTTGATTCATATTTTAAGGAAAGTCTTACCCGAAGACATATATGGGAAATATATAAATGACAATCTGCGTAATTTCAAAGAATGGCAAATCTTTAGCTTTGTTGTTGATAGTATTATTCCCTATTCAAGTGATATACAAGAAATCTACACTGATCTCATTTCAAAACAGCTAGAGAGTCAACAGAAGATCCCTGGATATACCAAATACCCTATTGATGAAATAAACCGTTTTCTAATACTTATGCTATTAGGATATCCCGTTGATTTATCGTCTCTTACGCAATATAAGGGGTGCTCTGACTTCCTGGATTTTGCTCTTGACCCTGACAATTTTGATTATTCCAAGGTCAATACAGCTTACTATATGTGGGGGAACTTTATATATTCATCAAAATACAAACCATTTTTTATTAATCACCGCAAAGAAATACTCACAGACTCTTTGGAAAACGTTTTTCGCTGTGATGCGGAACTTACGGAGCAACAAAAAATCGTATATGGAATTCTATTATCTGATGATGAGCTAAAAGGGTATGGCGTATAGTAATAGCACAAATGGCTTAAGAATGCCAAAGGGGATATCGTTCTTCAAAAGTCATTAAGTTTGTATTTTAATACTGACTCACCTTTATGCATTTCCAAGCAGAAAATCAACAACATTGACCTGCTGTATTCCGTCATTGTCAGAGGATATATCGTCCATTGTGATGATGAATTTTGGATAATTATCCTGAACCCTGCGCAGCGGTGTTATCTCACGTTCAAACGTTGCTGGGTCAAGAACGCTTGCGGACACCTGATAGTAGACCTTTGCGCCGCTTTTCTCGGCTATGAAGTCTATTTCCAGTTCTCCAACCTTGCCTATGCTGACGAAATATCCGCGGCGAACAAGCTCAAGATACACGATGTTTTCGAGAATATGCCCAATATCGCTGTTTTTGTTACCGAGAAGAAGCGTGCGCAGACCCGTGTCAACGACATAGTATTTCTCAAGCGATTTCAGATGCTGTTTGCCCTTGACATCATACCGACCTGCCTTATATAGCACAAACGACTCCGTTAGCGCGGAAATGTAATTCTCAATGGTTGCAGATGTAGTCTTTCGCCCAAAGGACACAAGGCTGTCTGAAATTTTCTTTGACGAAACCGTATTGCCGATGTTATCGAACAAAAATCGCACAACGCTCTTTAGCAGGGACACATCTTGGATCTTTTTCCGCTCAACTATGTCCTTAAGAAGTACCGTGTTATATATTCCACTCAGATAGTCGCTGCGTATCTCCTCGTCCTCAATGTACGCTGTATAAGGAAGCCCGCCGTTGACGAAATACTGCTTCCATGCGTCACGCTTATCGCCGCCGACAAGTTCCCAGTATTCCGCAAAGGATAGCGGCAGCATCTGAATTTCAACGTATCTCCCCGAAAGCAGCGTAGCAAGCTCGCCCGACAGCATATACGCATTCGAGCCAGTGATATACACATCAACATTCTCACTCACAAAAAGTGAATCCACTGCTTTCTGATACTCTGGAACCATCTGCACCTCGTCCAGAAAGATATAACTCATCTTACCAGGCTGAAGCCGTTCTGTGATGTATTTGTATAGTGCGTGATGGTCAAGCAGATTCTCAAATTCGAGACGCTCAAAATTTATGCTAATAATCTGTTCATCCTCAACGCCGCATTCTTTCAGAAAATCCTTGAACTGCATCAGCAGGGTGGATTTGCCACACCTGCGAAATCCCGTAACCACCTTTATTACTTGCTTATCCCGGAGTTTTATCAGTTTATCAAGATACTGCTGTCTTTTTACCATATAACTCACCTCAATTATAGTATATCACAAAAAAACTTGCTATGCAACAAGTTTTTGAAATATAAAATAAAAAAATCAGGATATTAAGATTTTTTATATTTGTTTGCACTTGACATATTAAGAAATAGGCAGTATAATATTCTCAGATAAATCTGACTTTCCGAAAAACTGTTTTGTTGTTTTCGGAAAGTCATGCCTTATAAATGGCTCTGCCAATCTATAGCAATCCAGGAAAATGCCAAAGCAAGTTCAGCAGTTAAGGACGCATATAGCGTCGTCGTTCGCCCTTGACAGGCATACAACCCGCCGACGGGTTCACTCCTAGCTCTATGCGCCCTACCCTTGCTTCCTTTTGCTGCTTTATTTACTTGGATGCTATAAAGCTGACTTGAAATGCGTGTGCAAAGTTAAGGAACCACTGATTAAATATGGTGCGTATATTGCGCAATATGGTGAGAAAAATGCAAGCAAGATGTGTACCAAGCTGTTAGGCGTGATTTAATCAGTGATTCCTTAATATTGTTTTACGCCAAAAATAAACACAGAAAGTCAGGGATGCAAAACTATGGCAAAAAAAGAAGCAAATTTTGATTTATACATACATGATTTGTTGGTTGAAGCTGGCATTCAGGCGGATACACAGGGCAGTAATATTGTCACTATCAATGAAGCACTGAAAACAGCGTCAAAGCACCAGACAGGCAAAGCAGGATTTCCGGAATATACTGCAGTTGTAGGTGATTTTGTCCTTGTCATGGAAGATAAGGCAGATCGCGCTAATCTCTGCTTAAAAGAAGCAAATGGCACTATTTCTATGACTGTGCAGGCAACAACTGATTATGCCGTCAACGGTGCTTTACACTATGCACAGCACATCTTACAGAAAACCACTTACAAAAAAATTTTTGCGTTCGGCAATGCCGGTGATAGCAAGCACCACATTTTACAGCCGCTTTTTGTAGATGAGAATGGCTACAAATGGCTACCGGAAGTCCAGACATTTGAAAACTTTTCAGCGGCACATATTGTGGAATATTACAAACGGCTTGTACTTGAAGAAACGCCGCCGGAAGATATTGAACTTGCTGATATTCTGAAGAAGGCAAAAGAACTGCATGAATATCTGCGGAATTACGGTGGGCTTGGAGAAGATGAAAAGCCGCTTGTTGTGTCTGCCATTCTTCTTGCTTTGCGCGAAAAAGAATACGGCTTTAATCTGAATCAGTTGACCGGGGACACACTGGAAAGCAACACGGACGGTGCTATTCTGTACCAGTATCTTGAAAAGAATCTGCAACGCGCAAAGGTTGCCCCGGAAGTTAAAAAGCAACGTGTTTTGAATCAATTCACACTGATAAAGGATAGACCACAGTTAAACACAAGGCGTCAAGATTTGGGCGATAAAACACCTCTAAAATATTTTACGGAATATATTAACGACAACATTTTTCAGGCCATTGTGTCAAACGGGCGTGAAGATTATCTTGGGCGTTTTTACGGTGAATTTGTTTCCTATTCTGGCGGTGACGGTCAGGCCTTGGGCGTAGTGCTTACGCCCCGTCATATTACAGAATTGTTCTGTGAATTGGTGGATTTGAAACCTACTGATGTTATATTTGACCCGTGCTGCGGCACAGGTGGATTTCTGATTTCAGGAATGCACGAAATGCTGCGGTCTGCAAAGAATGATAAAGAACGCAAGCATATTAAGCAACAGCAGATTCACGGAATAGAAATTCGTGATGATATGTTTTCAATCGCTACAACGAACATGATTCTGCGCGGTGACGGTCAAAGCAATCTGATTTGTGAAGATTTTCTGGCACAAGACCCCGGCGAATTGCAGCTAAAGGGCGGCGGCATTACAGTAGGTTTTATGAATCCGCCGTATTCACAGGCAAAAGGCAAGGACACTGCGAACCTTTCAGAACTGTGCTTTATCCGTCATTTGCTCAATTCAATCACAACAGGCGGGCGTGCCGCTGTGATTGTCCCGGTGTCCGCTATGATTGGAAAGACAAAAGAGGATAAAGCAGTCAAGCAGGATATTTTGAAAAAGCATACCTTGGAGGGCGTTATCAGTCTGAACAAAGACACATTCTATCGGGTTGGCACTGTTCCTTGTATTGCTGTTTTTACAGCAGGCGAACCGCACCCGGCAGATAAGATTGCAAAGTTCATCAATTTTGAAGATGATGGGTTTGAAGTCAAAAAGCATTTGGGGCTTGTGGAAACCGAACGCGCAAAGGATAAACGGCAGTATCTTCTTGATTGCTGGCGTGGCAAGGTTGCAGATTTTCCGTCAAGTTTCATGGTAGAAACAACTGTTGAAGATACAGATGAATGGCTACATTCCTTTTACTACTACAATGATGAAATTCCAACAGAAGCGGACTTTTTGAACAGTATTGCCGATTATTTGACATTTGAATTCAACATGGTTACGCATGGTAAAGGGTATTTGTTTGGACAGAAAGACGGTGACGGCAATGCTTGATTTGCATGATAGAGAATGGAAAGAGTTTAGAATATGTGATATTTTTATTATCAAAGCGGGCAAGCGCCTGACCAAAAGTGATATGACAAGCGGAAACAAGCCTTTCATCGGAGCAACAGATAATAACAACGGTATTACTGAGTTTGTGTCTAATACAAATGTTTCTGAGGACTGCAATGTTTTAGGCGTAAATTATAACGGGAGCGTTGTCGAGAATTTTTATCACCCATATACTTGCATTTTTTCCGATGATGTCAAGCGTTTTCAGACGAAACAGGTTCAAGGAAACAAATATATCTATTTGTTTATGAAAACTGTCATATTGCAGCAAAAATGCAAGTATGCTTATGGCTATAAGTTTAATGAGAAACGAATGCAGAAGCAATCTTTGTTGCTCCCCGTTGATGAATCCGGCAATCCTGATTATGCCTTTATGGAACAGTACATCAAGGAACGTGAGCAGCAAATTGTACAAAATTATATTGATTGTATTGGCAATAATATACAAATCAGGGGGGGTATAACACCCCTTAACCAAAAGGATTGGAAAGGATTTTTTGTTGAAGATGTTGTCACCATTCTGCCGGGGCGTGATATATATGACGCTGAACGAATACCGGGGAAAACGCCTTATGTTAGTTCTTCCTCGGTCAATAATGGTATCTGCCATTTTGTCAATAACGCCAATGACACACTGGAAGCAAATTGTATTTCCGTTAATCGTAATGGGTCTGTAGGTTTTGCATTCTACCATCCGTATGAGGCATTATTTTCCAACGATTGTAGAAAGCTTCGTCCCAAATATGAAGGCAATTATATTTCACTGTTTATAGCAACACAAATAACAGCACAGCGCAATAAATATAGTTATGGCTATAAAATGGGGACAGCGCGATTGAAACGGCAAAAGATTATGCTACCGACAACTGATAATGGAACTCCGGATTATGATTATATGGAGCAATATGTTAGACAGCAGATTGCAACATTAAAATTACAATACCTGCAAGGAAAAATGACGGTCGCTATTTGACCGTCATTTTTTCCGCTTGCAGTACAGCTTCAAGTCTGCCTTGTAGCCCTCAAAGGTATCAATGCGGACAATATCATACTGTACGCCCCGGAACTGTATCATGTGGCTTGTGGTAAGGCCTGCCCGGTAGCTGATTTGAAACAGCACTTCTTCGTCAAGCTGTGTGGTGACGCTGTATAGTTCTTTCATGGAAAGCTGCCGGAAATACGCCCATACGGTCGCAATCGTGACATTTCTTCTGTTTACCGATTGCATACTGCTGCTTTTGCGTAATAAAACTGCTATAACAAAGAGTTTAAGGCTACCAGAAAATGCAGTCAAGAACTGTATAACTATTTTGAATAGTTGTTCTCATCTTCGTTCTGCCTACTAGAACCACTATACAGTCCACCCATGGCTGCGCCAACAAACCTATTCCTGAGCGCCGTATTTTTCGCAATCTGCTCGTCACGGAGATTTGCGTTCTTGATTTCAGCGGCACGCTCATTCAGCTTCGCCAATCCATCCTTAAACATATTTTTAAGTTTATCCGCCTCGGCAATTTTCTCAGAATACGCCGCCTGCATCGACTTTTCCCTTTCATTGAGCAGCTTTTCACGCTCCTCAAGCTCGGATTCTCTGGAATCAAGCTCGGCATTTCGTGCCATGTACAATTTCTTGGTACGCTCGCTTTCCTGCGCCTTTTTCATGGCTTCAGCCTGCATTTCCAGAGCCTTTGCGGTCTCCTTTTCTGCACGCTTCTCTGCAATAAAAGTCTGCTTGTCCTTTGCCTTGCGCTTGGTAGGCTCCGGTTCAAGTTCAATATCAAAGCCGTTCCTTATCAGGATATCCTGCCACTTCTTCCGGAACTCCTTTGTGAACGTAATGCTGCGGTTGTTGTACCTACTGTCGCGGGCTTTAGGATTAGGGAGCGGAACTCCCGCCTGCTCCATGCCCTTTTCTGTTCCCACTCTAAGTATGCCGTTCTCATCGACATAATCCCACACGCAGCGGATGTGAACGTGAGTTGAGGACGGCATTTCCCTGCCTGTTTCATCGTCGATATAAATCTCGTCAGCGTGAAGCGCATAATCAAGAATATGCAGGCGGTCATTATGCGCAGCAGACCATTCGTTGAGCGCACTGATGTACTCGTCAGTCATTTTCTTCATCGTCCGGGCGTCTGCAAATCCAACATCAATATTCCCGACACGTAGGATAGTTTCGGTGGGCGCATACCGCTTGGAACTGAGCCAGTCCGCCATAGTCTTGATATTGGATTTCTGGCGAGCTTTGGCGTACTTCTGATTCTGAATTTCCAGCGCCTCGCTGTAATGTTCAGTGTAATAAATAAGCTCCGCTTCGTTGAAGCTATGCTTGCCCGACTGAGTTTTCGAGGTGTATTCCCCATCAAGGCAGTTAAAGTAAACGTTATTCACAACTGCCTTTTCATTGACATTTTCGTTTTTCTCCCGCTCATCATCGTTGTGCTTCGGGTTGATGACCTTGCCTGTCTTTTGCGAACTCTTTCCATTGTGAAGTCCCGCTCTCTTTTTCTGCAATTTAACCAGCTCCTCTCGTTCAAGCGAATACACTCTCGTAAACGCACCGCAAACTCCAAAAGTAACACAATTGCTATAATAGATAATCCAATATATATTATAGCAGAGCTTTCAGAAAAATGCAAGCATTTTCTTTCAGTTCTGCTATAATATCATCGGACTTTCTGCGGAAAGTGGGTTGGATAAATTGCAAAAAATATCAAATAAGCAATTTATCTGAAATGAAATCAGCTTTCGATGAAGTCGGCTCTGCATGAATACGGAATCAATCATTCCAACGAAAAGACTCCTATTGCCTTGACAATAGGAGTGCATTTTTTCACAGACTGCATGATCAAAATTGTAACAAAATAATCACCATTTTTGTAACAATTTTGGAGTATAGGCATTCTAGAGATGTCGTGCGCAAAAGCGGTGCTAAAATTGTAACAAAATCACTCCACTTTTGTAACATTTTTGGAGCACATACTTTTATTTGAGAATGTTGTCCAAAAACGGTGCTAAAATTGCACCCTTTTTGTAACAAAAAAGTAACAATTTTGGAGCAGTGTTAGCCTGCCATTTTTTTAATTTAATATACAGCAAATACAATGTGTTGGGTCAACATATTTATTTTACCACATTATGAGGAATAAGTCAAGCAAGATATTGCATTTGACTTGAAATACGAGTCATGCCGTTGCTTGCGATGCGGCGGATCGTTTTAAAAGGTCTTTCAAGACTGCAATTTAACTGAAGGTTTGTCGTCGCGGGGCGCCGACCGGAGTGTTATTAAAGGTCTTATAAGACCAGAAAATTTTAAGAAAGACAGGTAAATACCAACATGAAAATTTCAGACATCAAGTTCAGGAAATCTCTCACGGACGGAAACCTGAAAGCAATCGCTTCACTGACGATTGACGGCTGCATTGCGGTTCATGAACTCAAGGTAATTGAAACCGACCATCTTTTCGTGGCAATGCCGAGCCGTAAGGACGAAGCCAGAAACTACCACGACATCGTTCACCCTATCAACGAAAGCGCACGAAATCTCATTGAAAGCGCTGTACTTTCCGCTTACAAGATTTACGCTGAGAGTCAGGCGCTCATCGCAAACATCAACATTAACAACGATTGAAACAGAAAGGAAACAACCACATGAACATTACAGACATTATTTTCAGAAAGACATTTGACAGCGGAAAGCTCAGAGCTATTGCTTCCATAACAATTGACGGCTGCTTCACAATCCACGAAATCAAGCTTATCCAGACCGATCACCTGTTCGTTGCAATGCCCTACCGCACGGATTCCTACGGCATAAGCCACGACATTGCGCACCCAATCGGAGGAACTGCACGTCACGAACTTGAAAGCGCAATCATCAGTGCATACAAGGATTACATTGCAGCTCACGAAACCTCCGAAATTGAGAACGTTACAGCGTAAAATAAAAATGCTCCGTTTTTTAGCAAAATTCGGAGCATTTTTGCTTCTTATATGTAGAAATTTCGGCACGGAATTTGTGCAACTTGTCTTGGACTTGTAATTTCAGCTGTAAAACTTCACGTAAACGTGAAGTTTCAGCGTCAAGCAACTGGATTCGCCTCTTGTACCTCACGGTTGACAACTTACACATTATATGGTATAATCTTTCCACGACAATAACAAATATTTCAAGGAGGTGCAGCAAATTGGCAGATAAAAACTTCCCCATTAACGACAACAATCTGGCAATCGCTTATTATCGATTTTCTTCGCACTCGCAGAACGAGGCTTCGATCGACCAGCAGCGTGACTGCGCTCACGAATACGCAGTCTCAAAGGGACTCACCATCGTCAGGGAATACTCAGACGCCGCAATTTCGGGAACTACGAACGCCCGCCCACAGTATCAGCTCATGCTGTCGGAGATCGACAAAATCAAGCCTGCCGTGCTTATTCTCTGGAAAACCGACCGGCTCGGGCGCAATAAAATCGAGCTGATAGTCGCCAAAAAGATGATTCGCGAATCGGGCTGCCGCATTCATCTGATTGCTGAGCCTACGCCGGACGATTCGCCGGAATCCGGGCTGATGGAAACAATACTTGAGGGCATGACCGAGTTTTACAGTAAGAACCTCTCCTGCAATATCCGGCGCGGAATGGAGTACAATGCCCGCCACGCTCTTTTCAACGGACACGCGGTTTTCGGATATTGCGTTGGCTCCGACAAGAAATATGTCATCAATCCGGCGCAGGCTCCTTTCGTGCAGAGGATGTTCACAGAATACGCAGACGGAAAGGCGCTGACGGACATTGTTCGCGACATGGACGCTCAGGGATTACGCACCAGTCGTGGAGTAAAGTTTTCCGTGAACACGGTCAACAAAATGCTGAAAAACCGCGCGTATATCGGCGAATATCATTTCGGGGATATCGTTATTCCGGACGGAATGCCTGCGCTTATTGACGCTGCGACCTTCGACCGTGTGCAGGAACGGCTCAGGCTGAATCAGCGTTTCGGCAGTCAGAGAAAGCAGGTTTCCATAACCGACGAAGCTCCGAGATTCTGGCTTACTGGCAAGCTTTTCTGCGGCGAATGCGGAAATTCAATGCAGGGTATTTCCGGGACGAGCAAGACCAAAGCCAAGCACTACTATTACGGCTGCAAGGGTCAGCGTGCGAAGCGGTGTCACAAGAAAGCAGTACGGAAAGCATGGATCGAGAAAATCGTTATTCGCATTCTTACAGATCTGCTAAATGACACTGAAAATCTCGCAAGTTTAGCCATTGACGCAGCAAATTATTACAACAAAAACTACCGTGACACGGGCTACCTTGAAAGCCTTGAAGCAAGGCGGCGCGAGGTCGAAAAGGGGCTTGCGAATTTCGTTAAGGCTATTGAAATGGGAGTGTTCAACGAATCTACCCAGAAACGCATGGCGGAGCTTCAGGAGGAAAAAAACGCGCTGACGGAAGCAATCGAAGCCGAACTTGTCAGGCAGGCTCTGTACGAAGACGAGCACAGCATTCAGGCGTATTTCGACAAGTATCTTCACGCGGATCTGAACGACCCAGATGTGCGTGAATCTGTTCTGAACTACTTCGTGGACAAGATCTGGCTCTACGATGACAAGCTCGTTATTTCCGGCTGGTTTTCGGAGGATAAAACTGAGATTCCTTTTGATATGGTGGACGAAGTTACTAAAAACGGTGCGGCAGGAGGGTTTGTCTGCCGCGTGGATTGCTCCACCAACGATGCACACGCAAGCAGTTAAGTGTGCGAAATAAAAACAGAGAGTTCCGGCTCTCTGTTTTTTTATCCTCTTTTCCGGCTAAAATAAGATTGAATCGAATTTTAGCCGGAATCAATTGCTTGTCAGTCGTGGAACTGTAAAGGACGTTGCCTCCCCGTGCTTCATCAAAAATTAACCCACTTTTTAACCCATCTGCGTTGATTAAAGCCTGATATTGCTGTATAATATGCTCGTATCTCAGAGAAAGAAAGGAAACAATATGAACAGCAATATCAAAAAAATCACAGCAGCGGTAATGTGCTGCGTACTCCTGGCAGGCTGCCAGTCCAACGGGACATCTTCTGAAAGCACTTCTTCGGCAGCGGAGAGCGTTGCTTCCGGGACGGAGGCGGCAACGACCGCAGTAACCACGACAAGCGCTGAAACCACATCTGCCACCGAAGCGCCCGTTGAGGAAATCGCACCTGCTGAAGCTCCCGTAAACACCGTAACGGTAGAAAGCCAGACATTAGGAATGGAGAAACTCGGAAACGCGCGCCAGCTCGGCGAATATCTCACGACCGACGGAATGCGCGTCAGGCGCGATGTCCTGCTGAGGACTGCAAAGCTCGCCGGCGGCTCGGAAGCGGATATCCAGAAGCTCCATGATGTATATAACGTGACAGAGGTCATCGACCTGCGCACTACCGATGAGATAGCTTCCGCGCCCGACCCGGATATCGAGGGCGCAACGAATGAGCGCGTGCGTATCCTTGACGAAAGCGGCGATGACTCCGCTGCCGCAATGACGGGAGTGTATTCCCAGAACAGCGATAATCCTGCAGCTTCTCTTCTGGAAATGTACCGCGCGGGGATACTTTCCGATACGATGTACACAAGTATGTTTGATAACGAAACCGCGCTTAAGGGATATCGCGAATTCGTGGACAAGCTCCTTGCGCACGATGACGGCGCTATCCTCTGGCACTGCACCGGTGGCAAGGACAGAGCCGGCACGGCGGCGGTTATTGCACTTACCCTGCTTGGAGTTGACAAGGAAACAGTTCTTGATGACTTTGAACTTACAAACCAGTTCAACGCAAAGTCCATTGAATATATGAAGTCCAAGGCAGCAGAGCTTACGGACGATCAGGACGAAATAGAAGGTGTTGCAATGCTTACAGGAGTTTCCCGTCAGCTGATGGAAAATCTGTTCGACCGCGCAGAGTCTGAAAACGGCTCCATGCTGGAATTCCTCAAAGCCAAGCTCAATATCACAGACGATGAAATAGCGACCTTACGCAGCAAGTATCTCGAACCTGCCGAGTAAGATTCAACACTGATACGGCCGCCGGCGCAATGCTCCGGCGGTCATTTTTCTCTTCAGAGCAAATAAAGTCAGAATATCCGAAAGTTATTACGGATTTCCGGTAAAAAATAAACCCGGAGAGAAATCCCCGGGTTTCGTCGTTATTCTCCGGAAGCGGAAACGACCTCCTCCCTGTCCGCTTTCCGGGTTATTTTGAGCGCCTCCGGATAAGTCCGATTGAGCCTGTCCAGAGCCGCGCCGCTCTCGTTTGCCTGCAATCCGCGCAGGATGTTCAGCGTAACGCTCACGCTGTCCGGTAGTATCTCCACGCGCTCAACGTAAAGCTCGATGAGCTGCCGCAGTCGCGGTATCTTTCCGGAGAGCAGCAGCTCCCTGCCGTAATCGAAGGCGCGTTTTATCTGCTCCTCGTCAATATCGACCCTGGCGCTTCTGCGCTCAATCTCGGAAAGCTGCGCCCGCAGCTCCGAAAGCTCCTTCTCCTTTCCGTCCAGAGCCGCCGTAAGGCTCTCTGAACCTGTCCTTGCGATAACGCTGATGATGTTCCCGACCTCGTTCTCCAGGGACTTTATCGACTTTTTCAGCCGCTTTCTGTCGCTCTCAACGGAGCTTTCCGCCTGGATAACGGCGCGGTTGTACTCCTCAATTACCGCCGGGAGTCTGTCCTTGTCGAACAGGATATCCGCCAGTAACCGCAGGACGTACTTCTCCAGGCAGTTTCGGCTTATCTCCCGGTTGGAGCAGGCAATACCGCCCCTGCGCGAACGGACGTTGCAGCGGTAGCAGTAGTACAGTGTTTTCTTGCGGCCGCTGTACTGACTGTTTCCGCAGTACTTACCGCCGCAGATACCGCAGTAAACCTTGCCTGTGAGCAGGTATACATTCCCGGTATCCGTCCGCCCACGGCGGGATCTGCGGCGCTTTTTCAGCAGCTCCTGTACCGCCTGGAATTCCTCCCGGGTCACTATCGCGGGAATACCATTCTCAATACGTATTATCTGGTCGTCCGGCTTGCTGCGGTGGTTGTTTCGTTTACCGCGGCTGTCCTTGGATACCGCCCGGTTATAGACGTAAACGCCTATGTACTTCTCGTTGGTGAGAATGGAATACAGCGAGTTCTTGCCGAACAGCTTACCCGTCCTTGTGCGTATACCTTTCTCGTTGAACTCCTGCTGGAGTTCACGGTAACTCATGCCCTGTATCGTCCCGGAAAATATCCGGCGCACGACCTCGGCTTCCTCCTCGTTTATCTGGAAGTGCCCCGTGTCGTCCACCCTGTACCCCAGCGGGACGTAACCTCCGGTATACCTGCATTGCAGGGCGTTTTCCCTCATGCCTTTCATGACCTCGCGGGACAGATTCGCGGAGTAGTACTCGTTCAGAGTTTCCATCAGACCCTCGAGTATTATGCTCTCAGGCGTATTATCGAATTTCTCAATGACGGAATACAGCTCCACGCCGTTGTCCCTGAGTATCTTCCTGCTGACGGCGCTGTCATAGCGGTTCCGGGCGAATCTGTCCAGTTTGTGGACTATCACCAGGTCAAACAGCCCGTAACGCGAATCGTTCAGCATTCGCTGGAATTCCTCGCGGTCGGTGTTCGTGCCAGTCCTGGAACGGTCGATGTACTCCTCGACGATCTCGATGTCGTTCTCCTCTGCGTACTTACGAATGGCGCGTTCCTGCGCGTCAATGCTTTCGTCACGCTGGTTGTTGCCAGGGAAACGCTGAATATAGCGAAGCGTAACAAAATCAGACCCGTGAGTTCCCTCGTTTGAACGGGTCGATTTTGTTATATTCAGCGTTTCTCTGGGAAAATCGGGCGTATAAAGCAGCCTTTCTCACGGTGTTTCACCTCCTTTCCGGGAAAAGCAGCCGCTCACGAAACCGCACCGCTGCGGATAAGTCCTGCGAGGATTATCGCTATGACCGTTTCCGGCGGCGAGACCGGAGCCTCGCCATCAGTCATGACCGTGGTCTGTTCTGCTGTGTCGTAGTTGCCGCTCGTCAGGTCGGAGCGGTCGATGGTAAATTTCTCATTGTCTGCCATGTTGATGACCTCCTGTAATTGATCTGCAGATTTTACTGCTTCACAGGTATAATATATCACTGTGTACCGGAGCTTTTCCGGTGGCGCTCTTGAATCCATATGCGTACCTCCCCTGGTCCGTAAGGTCCGGACGGTCCATAAAAATCATATTGGTATGAACGGAAAGATGCGATCTCCATTCGTGAACGGAACAAGGATCCCGTCAATATAAAATCTGATACGTTCGTTGATGACCGGCTGGCTCATTATCCACGCCATCGCCTGATCCCTGTCCTGAAAGTATTGACACAATAACACACTGACGCCGTCCCTGACCTCGGTCAATACGGGCTGTGGTGGAGGCGGAGCCTGTACAGGTTTATCGAAAAATCCTCCCGAATCGATATCAATAACAGATTCAAAGCGGTCGTCGGGAGCCGTGGTCTGTGCTTCCGGCAACAGCTGACTTTCAGTTGTAGGGGGCGCATTCTTCCAGTATTCCGGATTCGGTCCATGCCCCGGAGCAATGGATACCGGTTTACGCTGCGCCTGCCTGCTGCGGCTGTGGGTGATATTGTAATCACCCGGCTGTTCGAAGTAGTTGTTGGTGATATAGAAGTTGTTATACGTTCTGTACTGCGGATAACCGGTATAACCTCTCACACTGGCATCAGAGGTATACGTGGGTTCCACAGACTCACAAATCGCGTCACCGGGGTTTTCGACATACCATTCGTCCGGTATCTCCATCAGTTCGGAATCCGTTACGCCATCAGGAAAACTGTCGATCCTGCCGTGCCTCATACGAATGCCATAAAGCCCGTTTGCCCTGAGTATCTTCGTGCATTCTGCCTTGAATCTGTACAGGTCTGTCTTTGCCATATCCAGCTGTTTACCTGTGATATACGAGGTATTCCCGACAATAATATGAATGTGCAGTTGCAGAGTGTTGTTGTGTACTGCACACTTGACATAATACCCTTTAAAAAGCCGTGCGATCATGAGGGCGATACGAGCCGCTTTATCATTGTCTACGTTGTCATTCGGGGCAAACCCGATGACGATATGCCGGAGCTGCTTTTTCCTTGCAGTATGCCAGAACCGCTTCAGGGCCCTGTTAGAACTTGCCCACTGGTCCGGTGGACAGCCAGAACCCACTATACCCCTTGGGGCAATTTTGGACGGGTGGCTGATGTACTTATCAGCCTTATCAAGACTGTCCAGTGATTTATCCGTGTTGTTAATAAATATACATACTGCCATCAGTCGTTATCTCCTTCCTGAATGTCGCCGTCACTGATGTCGTCTTCAACGTATACAGTGTCATCTTCTTCATCTTCGGAATCAGATCCGTTTTTGACAGCTTCGATGGAGTTGAATATGAACGATATATCCCCGTTCATTTTCTCAAATGTCTGGCTTATGGAATCAAGTTTACTGCGTATCTCACACAGTATACCGTTAAGTTGGCCAAAATCCTGATCCTTTACGCTGAATTTCTGCTTTATGTCCACCAGCAGATCATATATTTCAGCAAGCTTAACGAAAATATCACTTCCTCTCTCAATGACGATATCCTGCCGTTTTGGGTCAAATAGCAGAACACGAATATACTCGGAACAAGTCATATTTCTCTTTGCAGCCTGCTCTTTTACGAACTCATCCTGTAATTGCGTAACCTTGACCGAAAGCGCAGAAGTCTTAGCGTTATTGTCAGGTAATATATTACCTTTCGTAATCTTGCTGTCTGGTATTTCACTCATTGTTTTTCCTCCTTGTTATTAATTGTATCTGGTAACCTCTAAAAACCGGGACACGAGCAGATTTCGTACATGACTTATATCAGATGCTAGGCGTCAAACCGCAGTAATACTGTATGTATTTCAAGGTTTGACAACGAAGCAGATGATATAAGTCATAGAAATCTGCCGTGAAGGAGGTTTTTAGAGGTTACCATCTGCTGAGAGACTTATTCCTCTCCAGCCCCAGAGATATTTGCCGTCAATGCGGAACTTCTCCTTGCGTACCGCAGGGAAACAGTTTGCAATATACGCGCTCACCTCGTTATTCTTGTACGAAACTAGCGCGTTTTCCGTACAGAATTTTTTATAAACTTCGATGAATACGGAGATATGTACCTCCCCGCTCATCTGGCACCGCTCCTCAATAAACAGCGCAAGCGAACGGCTCTCATGCAGATACGATTGCATGAGCTCCCGGGTGTCTGACGGTGCTGTGAAGATATAATCCCTCCCGTGAAGCTCCATGAGAGCCTTCACGGCAAGCGAGAAGATGATATCGCGTTCCTTGTGGAGCTTTTCCGGAAGGTGCCTGTCCATTTCATTCTCGCTTATCGTGTGGTTGAACCTCAGAACGACCATGCGGTCTGTCATGGACTGGTTTCCTGCTGCGTCCATCTCGCCGAAGAGCGGCATCTGATTGGCGCAGGTCAGCAGCTTGGTGTGGATATGCGCGACATACCCCTCTTTTCCCTTGCCCTCAACGAACAGCGGTTCATCGGACACCAGCATTTTCAGGATATCCGTTCCGGTCAGTTTTCCTGCCGTAAGCTCACGGCAGATATTTATTCTGGAATATTCAAGGTGCTGCGTGTTGAATCTGGCTCCGAGCTGGTTCAGTCCGAATGCCGTAACGCTTGTCTCCGGAAATACCACAGACTGTATCAGGTCGGCTATAACGGACTTGCAGCTCTTGGTGGCTCCTACGAAAAAGTAGAACTTCCTCGCGATCATAACGGACGAAATACATATTCCGATAATCTCCAGCAAAAGATTCAGCTTGTCCGGATCGGAACCGGAGTCGAGCGAAGTTTCAACGAACTTCTGGAACGCCAGAGCCTGCTCCATCTTTGCTTCGCTGTTATAGCTGAAATCCAGCTGATACGTGAAACCGCTGTTCAGCGCCAGCTTTTTAGCCTCCTCATTGGTGCAGAACTTTCCGTCCCTGATGTCAATGACCCCGTTGTTCGCGTTTATATAGAACTGTGATTGCTGACGCAGGCTTTCAAGGCCCTTCTGTCTTTCAGAAGCCCATATCAGATGTTTGGTTACTTCGTTTATCGCAGAAGACGGTACGCTCACTGACTTATCGATCTTCGATATTATCCATGGTGGGATATCCATTCTTCTCATCAGTAAGAAACAACGATGGTCCTGATCCCATAAATACAAATTACCATTTGAAACAAGGTATGGGGTATTCTCCTTCAGATAATTCACGAACTCCGGAACATCAATTTTTCCATCCGGTGGCTTGTATAAATTCTCAAAAGGAGTTTTGGTATTTGATGCCATAGTGGCACCTCCTCTTTTTTATTCACCGGTCGTCCGGTGTGATTACAGTGTAGCAGGTTTTTAAAACCGCTGCAGGAACTCTTACCTGTTTTTAAAAATAGGCACACGTAAGACAGTTGGTTGATGTATAGTCATTTTTGTGGTATAATCGAGGTGATAAAATTTTAAAAAAATTTTTTGGGGAGGTTTTTTCTATGGCTAAGGCGGTAAACAGGTGTAACAAAAAGGGTTAAGAGGGTAAATCTGTAAAAGAAAAGGAGCCGGTTCTTTTTGAGGAGCTGGTCAGAACGATATATGGCAGACTGCATTATAAAGATGATGATAATGCTCCAGGTAATAAGCAGTCTTCTGTCCCAGATGAAAGATCATTCTCCTGCAATGAATTTTCCAGGGTGTTCCTTACTGCCGATGGAAAAACAGCTTCTGAATCCGCTGCTCCACAGATGCTCAGCTCAAAAGTCAGGAAAAGCTTTGGCGAATCCACTTTTTATTCCAGACTGAAGAATCCTGAGACCCGTAAGGATTATCTGGATGGAGTAAAGAATTTTCTTGAGACGCAGATATCCGAAAAGGCTTCAACTGTAAAATATGACGTTGGCAAAACGATATACGAGGATATGAACGCTATATACTCGAAAGGATACAAGAACACCCTGGAGGCTATCTTTTCACGTATATATGATTTTGACAGAAACGGTTATATCGAATGCATCTGCGAAATGCTGTCAAATTCCCTGATGTTTCACCTCCTGGGCGATGAAAAGGTATCGCTGATAAGGAAAGCCAGCCTGAGGGAAGATAACATAACCGGCTTCATAGGACGTAACGCTGAATTGTCCTTGATAAATGACAAACTTAACAATGACAGGGTCGCAGTTATATCCGGAGAACCGGGAATCGGCAAGACTGAGGTGATATATAAATTTGCCTTAGACCACAGGGAGCTGTACAATAAAATCGTATTTGTCAGGTACAATACCAGTATTGAGAAATCAATAAATGACATTATAGAGTACAAAGACGTTTCTTTCAGAACTTTTGATACTATAAGAGCTTTTTCTGTTAAGAAGAATACGGCTAAAAGCACTCTTGTCATTATCGAAAACGCTGATAAAAGCACATTTGACTCGAACTACATGGAACTTCTGAAAGAAGGGAACTTCGATGTCATTATAGAAAGCCGCTATAAAGTGGATTATGCTATTGAGATCGGTCCAATGGATATTAATGATATCAGGGATCTTGTAAAAAGCCAGACTGCCGATGAAAAGAAACAGGCAGAGCTTCTGGATTCAAATAATCTGAACAATATCATGGGACTGGCCAATTACAATACAATGCACATCGTTCTGCTGACCAGGGCAATTGTCAAATCTGATCATCACCTTGATTCGATTTTTACGCAGCAGGGAATTCAGTATCTCAATGAGCTATATGCGAAACAAAATATAGAATTTAAACAGCGCAGTATAAGGAAGAATGAAGTCAGGAAAGAATTACTGACCATTAATCAGCATCTTCAATTACTGTACAGTGACTATTCATTGCCGGAGGAAATGCTTAAACTGCTCTGCTTTATCTCTTATATGTTACAATTTCCATGGTATGTGACTGTAAAGCAGATCAAAAGACTGTTTCCGGGCGTCAGTGATATTATGATACAGGAAATGGACAGGCATCACGCTGTAGTATTGCGAAACAACGAATATCAGGAAGAATATCTATTTTTCTCGCATAGTATTCTTTTATTTTTATTCCAACACCGTAATGAATATAAAACCACCGACTATTCAAGTGCTATGAGTGATGTATATACATATATTGCCGGATATAATGCATTCGATAATTGTAATAATCTTGTTTTGATTTTCAGTCTGGAATGCAATTTTGTCTTTGATGACATGGAAGCACTGGCGTTCAGATGGGAGCTTCTTTACTTCCTTGAATCTCAATACCCCAATAACGCCTGTCTGAAGAGCATAAGGGAAACTCTTGAAAAAAATCCTGAAAGCGTGAAAATCACAGATACAGCTGAAAAGAACAACAATGCATACATCTGTCTGTTACTGCAGAGTAATGATCAGGAAGCTTATAAAAACCTCGTAGAAAGGAACTTTAAGGTTAAGACGATATATGACTCTTTTCTTATCAAAAGTTGGCTGACACAAGCAGACATTAATTATTCGGCAGTATCTGAGATCTCCAACATGTGGCCTGATAAAGAAACGCCTGCCAAAAGCAATATTATAAATAACCTGGTAAGCATTATCCAAAGCTATTCTTCAGCAGGAAATATCAATAAAAACGTATTGGGACAGCCTGATGTAACGAACTTTGTTATGATCGAAGCAATGTTAAGTGAACTGCAGACCGGAACGCTGGAGTCTACTCATATGCATTCCGTGATGAAACAGCATCTGTCAGAAGACGAGCTTGAAACCCTCCCTGATATATTCATTGATCTGAAGCTATATAAGAAAGTGATCTATTATTCAGCTGTCTTTTATATATCTGCACTGTTCTTCAACACCGATATCCAAAATACGGAATACCTTTGCGCGCTATCCCAAATCATGGACGATCTTGTTCATAATTATACTATTTATTCTGACGACAACAGGCTCATGTTACTGTATCAGCTGGCGAATCAGCAGCTGTTGGCAGGTAAAATTGATGAAGCGCAGAAAACCGTTGAAGAAGCTGAAAATTTCAAAAAGTTGGTGTATGATCATGTTTATATCTTGAAGGCAATTAATGTAAAAACAAGGTATCTGACAAGGAAGCATTTTCTTGATGAGATAGCTAATATCCAGAAAGACCATGCTGTCAGCGAAGATGATTTGTATAAGATATTTAATGAATCTATGATGAATTTCGCCTTCGATCTGGCTGCTGACATGAATAAGGATTGCCTTGGTATCATGAATATAGAACGTTTTCTCCGGGGAGTTTCTATGTCAGCATTAATAGACCAGTTTCAAAGGGAAAAATATGTACGTGGTTTTATTGATTCGAAGGAATTATATCCGACTTTGTTTCCGAAAACTTCTACAGCTGCTTTTCCGTTTCACAACTATGATGAAATGTATGCAATATTAAAAGAAAAGCTCGATTCAATTAAAGAATTTTATGAATCACAAATCCCACTGTATAAACCAGATAACAAGGAAGAACCTTCAGAATAAGACACAGTCATCCGACAGGATCTCTCCTGTCGGATGACTTAATTATTATATCAGAAGTATTATATTGGTAGAATCCTCAGACAATATCCCACCAGAACAATCATACAAATGATCCGGAGGGGTCAATGGGGAGGGAAAATCGAATGAACGCAGTGAATGAGATTTCTGTCCCTCCCCATTCAGACTATCATATCAACACAAAAATGTGCGACAGGTTTATCCCTGTCGCACATTCTCCTGACTTACCAAAAGCTAACATCATATGTATATGTGTATATGTAAAGCAAAATAATCTTGCCAGTAAGCGTAGTCCCTTTAAGGGGTGGGGGTTAAGGGGG
>OLSK01000688.1_pt1 | contig 28719 bp, 25 predicted proteins | sample 1672781 | NCBI WGS metagenome assembly OLSK01 (sample SAMEA3136723, study PRJEB25190) | human gut metagenome | biome: human gut; feature: human-associated habitat; material: faeces | place: Austria | collected 2013 | reverse complement strand
TCCACTGGTCGCGGAGCCATGTGTTGAGCCGTGGGATGTGGCCGCTGCGGATTTGGCCGTCGTTGACGGCGTGCTTGTAGCGGCGGAGCGCGGTCTGGAGTCGGGTCAGTTCGACGGGGTTTCCGGCGATGGCCGCGTACAGGGCTCTGGCTTCGACTTCGGTCTTGCGGCCTTTCGCGCCGACGGATCCGGGATAGGTTTCGGCGAAATGGTCGAAGCCGGATTCCGGCGTGGCGGGTTGCTTCGGTTTGCCGGCGGGAGTGGTCGGAGAGGGTATATCGGTATCGGTATCGGTTTTATGCCATGTTTTTGCTTGGCTGTCCCCTAGCAACTTGCTAGAAGGTTTGCTACCGTTTTGCTCTCCGTTTGCTTGGCTGTTTTCCGGCAAGTCGCCCGACGTTTGCTTGGCCTTTTGGTTGGCGGCCTTACGGCGGCCTCCCTTGCTTCCGGCTTTTCGGCGCGCCTCGCGTTGCTCTTCGGTCAGCACTCGTGGCTCCCTGCAGATGCCTTCGGCGTAGACGGGACGCCATCCGCCGTCGTGCTCCTCCATGAGTCCCGCATCGATGAGCTGCTGGAGCTGGCGCATGGTGCCTCCGGCGTCCTTGAGGTCGAGCTGGTCGAAGTGGCCGGGATACGCCGACGGGTCCTTCGATTGCATCGAGACGCCTTTGGAGTGGATGACGCAGAGTTTGACCCACAGGCCCACGGTGGCGAGCGGTAGGCGTCGGATGCGCCTGTCGTCGGCCATCTGGTCGTCGATGATGAACCACATCTCTTCTTCTCCTTCCTGTGGTTCAGTCGATCTCGCCGGTGTCCGGATCGACGGTCGCCTCCACGTCGCCGTCGTCCATGTCGAGGCTGCGGCGCAGGTCGTCGATGAGGATCATCTGCCGTGACGTGGCGGGCTTGGCGCACATGTTCTCCATGGCCAGGCCGGCGTCGAGGATGCGCTGAGCGAGGTCTGCGCAGTCGTACACGGCTTCGGTGATGGCGTGGATGCCGCCCCACTTGTCGATGTGCTCCTTCTTGGTGTGGGTGTCCATGACTGTGCGGCATGCCTTGAGCACGACGGCCGCGGACTTGGTGACCTGCTGGGTCTTGCCGATGAGGTCGATGAGTGTGTCGGGCGTGGCCTCCTGCGGGATGAGCGCCTGTTGTTCGCTGGCTTTCATTGCTGCTCCTTAGAAATCCGGTTCCGTGTCGGGTTTGCCGAAACCTCCGAATGATGACTGGTCGTCCGACGGCGCGCCCCACGGATCATCGGCCGGAGGCTGGGCGGGTTGCTGTGTCTGCGTCGGCTGTTGGCTCCAGCCGCCCGCTCCAGTGTTGACGGTCGGCGTCTGCGCGGCGGGATTGCCATAGACGGGACCTTGCGGCCGTCGGTCGATGCGGCTGACCTGCGCGGTGGCGTAGCGCAGACTCGGGCCGATCTCGTCAACCTGCAGTTCCATGACAGTTCTGTTGGTGCCGTCCTGTGCCTGGTAGGAATGCTGTTGCAGACGGCCTTGTGCGATTACGCGCATGCCCTTCGCAAGGCTCTGCGCGCAATGCGAAGCCATGTCACGCCATGCCGAGCAGCGCATGAACAGCGCCGCCCCATCCTCGTACTGGCCGGTCTGCTTGTTATAGACGCGCGCGGTGTTTGCGATGGTGAAGCTGGCGACCTGCGCGCCCTGGCCGGTGGTCCTCAGTTCCGGATCCGCGGTGAGGTTGCCGACGATGGCGATGACGGTCTCCCCGATGGCCATGTCACTCCCCTCTCACGTATCCGGCCGGTTCCGGGCCGAGCTGGCTTGGATCCTTGGCCTTCCACGCGCATTTCGCGCGCAGGCATCCGGCCTCGCGGTCGATGACGATCTCGCCGAAGCGCGCCGGCGCGACCATGGTGAGGTTCCAGCCCCGGTCGCGGTTGAGCGTGGATATGGTTTCATACAGTTCGCCGATCAGTTCGGCGGCCGTCATGCCGACGCTGGCGGGTGTGAGCGGCCATTCGAACCACTTCTCGCCTTCCGGTCTGCTTGGTGTTTTGCTTGGCAACGTTTGCCTCCTTTGGATTGATGTCGTGCCGGGGCGCGGATTCGAACCGCGCATCCATCCGCCGACGTGACCTCAACACGCCGATCCATGGCGCCCGCATCCTGTCGCGGGCCCCGGCGAAGGCCGGACGGGAGGAGAAGAGAGAAGATGACCCGTCCGGCTGGTTTTAACGTCTTTTCCTTGACGCGCGGGCGGTTCCGGCATGGCCGCGCATGACGAACCACGTCCATGCCGCAATGTGTGCGGAACCGTCCAAGTCCTTCACTGCCGTTGCTCGTCCAGCCAGCGCGCGAAGCGGGGGTCGGAGCACAGGCGACGCATGATGACGGCCGTCGGAATGAGCACCGCGAACGGCGCGGCGATGAGATGTTCGATCGGATGCGTGCACGCCGGCGTGCAATACAGCACCCACATGGCCAGCAACCACACCGCGAACAGCAGCTGGTGCAGGATGACGTGGGCAAGGGCCTTCATCACATCAGCTCCTTGTTGATGGTGTCGATAACGATGTCCACGAGGTCGGCCACGTCGAGGTCGACGTATCCGACGATGTGACCGAGCGAACGCCTTGCTTCGATTTCGTCCCATAAGTCGCCGCAGGCCGGACTGATGGCGTCGCCATGGTCCTCAAATTCCCTGAATATCGCTTCGACGCAGGCTTTGCGGATGTTGTTCATTTGTTCTCCTTTTCTTCCCATGGGTCAGGCCACGGGGTATCGGTACGCCAGTCGTTGTCGGTCATCGCGCACCTACCTCTTCCTCGTATTCGGCCGTGCACTGGTACAGGTGTTGCGCGAAATAGGCGATCATCTGCTCCTTCGGATACATGACGATTCGTCCTACCTTCACGAACTTCGGGCCGATGCCCGCGCTACGCCAGTACGCCAGGGTGCCTTCCTTGATGCCGCAATTGTCCGCGATGTCCTTCGTTGTGTTCATCGGCTTCAACGCCGCCGCCAATGCGGCGAACACCTCTTTGTCATCCATCACGCGCCTGCTCCTTTCATGCGTTGGTAAGCGCCGATTGCTTTTCCGACGTGTTTCGTTTGAGGGCCTTCCTGCCGAGTGGGAGAATGAGCAGACCCGCGCAAAGAAGGGAGGTGATAACATGCAACGCGATCCAGTGAATTCCGCTAATGACGCGAAGGCCTACGCACAATCTGGAAACATTCAGCAGGCCATCGTGTCGCTGGCCGATGCCGTGCAGGGCATCGCCGAATACCAGCGGTACATCCGGAACGACCAGTTGAAGATCAAACGTGCGCTGAACATCAGCTGACGTTCGGCCATCCGCGAGAGAGAGTTCCAATTCCTCGCGGACGGCTTTCCTTATCGCGCCCAGCATCGCCGGGTGCAGGCGTTCGAACTCCTCAACGGAAATCGGGTTCGTGGATTCATCCGGCGTCTCGGCCGGAATGTTGATGTTCATTTCGGATTCTCCTTTCGATTCATGCGTCAGCGACTTATGATTTTTTGTCTCTGACGAAGAACTCACTGACATCACACCCAATCGCTTCAGCAATTTGATGCAATTCACGAACAGTGAATGGCGATGACGCTGGATATCTAAGCCTCCTTGTCAATGTGACTCGAGGGATTCCAGACTTCTCCGACGCCTCAGAAACGCTGAATTTCGCACTGGAAAGAGCCTTGTCAACTTGTTTTGCAACTGTTGCTGAATACTTCATGCTGTCCATGCTTTGCATACTAATGCCCATTTGGGCAGTATGCAAGTGTGACACGCCCAAACGGGCAGTTGTTAGCAAATTTACAGTCGTTATACTGTCCATATGGACATTAATGAAGCAACAGCTAAAGCAATTGCTGCAGAACGTTCTGCAGCAGGATTAACCATCAAAGAGCTTTCGGAGAAGTCTGGCGTACCAGAGCGAACGCTAATCAGAATGCTGAAAAACGAGCGCGACATCAAAGTAACGCAAATAGCTCAGCTAGCAGAAGTTTTCGGTATTAATCCACATGAACTCATTGAGGAAGCCGAGAAATTCATTGCTAGAGCCGCGCGCAATGAAGCTCGCGAGCGCGAGTCCCAGATCACCGATGATCTCATCGACCGTATCGCCGCGCACCCCGAAGACTATGACGTGGCCGCCAACAGGGATCCGAACGCACGCCTCGAAGCCGAGACGCCCGACGAGTGAGAGGAGTGAATAATGGGTTTCAGGGTCAATCGCAGGATCAGCCTGGGCAAGAACGTCCGGGTGAATATCGGTAAAAGAGGCATCAGCACGTCCGTGAAGATGGGACCGGTCACAGTCAATTCGAGGGGACGTAAGACCGTGCATGTAGCAAAGGGCGTCTCATATACCATCAATCCGAAGACGAAAAGAAACACCGCTCCGCAGCGGAGGTCAACTGTCGAAAGCAAGCAACAGGCGAGTTATGCTCCCTCATCTGCAGGCAGCACGCCACATCAGCCTCGCCCAAAGACTTTGAAGCAGCTCGAAATCCAGTACAAGGCATATAACGTCCTTCTCTGGGTGATGTACGCGCTGACCGCGTTCACCATCCTCATGTGCTTCTTCAGCCCCGTCATGCTCACCTTCGCCATCCCGTTCACGCTGATGTCAAAAGGCTTCACCAAGCTCAAGACACCACTCAGGAAACAGCTAGAAGAGAGACGAGCCGACGACGCGTCTCCGAAGGCCACAGACATGGAGCCACGGATGAGTGAAAGGAACGCAAATGACTGAATACAACCTGTATTGCGATGAAAGCTGTCATCTGGAACATGACGACAGCGACGTGATGGTCCTTGGAGCCCTCATTATACCCAAGGATAAAAGGCAGGAAATCACAGAGAATATTCTCCAGATCAAGGCACGTTACGGTGTCAAGGCACGCACGGAAGTGAAGTGGACGAAGGCCAGCATGCCGAAAATCGACCTGTACAAGGATTTGCTGAACTGCTTCTTCCTGGATGACGACATGAGGTTCCGTGTTCTGGTGGCCAAGAAGACACGTCTGAATCATGAGGCATGGTCCCAGTCACACAACGATTGGTACTACAAGATGTATTTCACCATGCTGAACAGGCTGTTCGATTCCACGAACACCTACAACGTGTACGTGGACATCAAGGACACGCACTCCGCGCAACGTACCGAGAAACTGGAGGAAGTGCTAGCAAACAGCCACTACGACTTCAACCACGAATGCATCAAGAAAGTGCAACCAATCCGTTCAGACGAAGTGCAAATGATGCAAATCACCGACGTGATCAACGGAGCCGTATGCAGGGCGAACCGGACGACCATCCCCCAACCATCAGGCGCGAAAGCTGAAATCATCGACTACATACGCATGAAATCAAAGCTCCGTCTCACCCAGTCAACGACCTTGGGCACGCGCAAGTTCAACATCTTCGTCTGGGAAGGACGGAACGCATGACACCGCATTGGATACCGGAGCTCGTAACCAAATCCCCGATAGAAGACTTTGCCGTATATGAGGATAGGATTTATGCAATCTTCAGACATGACTTCATAGATTCACATCCATCATTCGACGGCCTGAGGGTCTCCGTGCGCCGCCAGAGAGAGGAGACCGACGGAAAATGGGCTGGGTTTTTCCACATCACCAGCGTCGAAGACCACGCGACCGGTGACAGGAACGTTGATCTGCGTAGATGTGAGCGGATCAGGTTTCCACGGAAGACGATTGACGACGCAAAGGATTGTCCGCAATGCCATTATGAGGTATGTGATGCGCCATTAATCTGGAGGAAGCATAAGCATGGCCGCGATAGGCTGTATATCCTCATTGAACCAGAACGGTATCTAGTCGTATTGGAACCGCATAAGGAAAAAGGCTACTGCATGCTGGTCACCGCCTACTACGTCGACCATGACCACAGCTTCAACAAACTTCTGAAAGAATATGATCAGTCAAGTTTGAACGGGAATTGCGTTCAATAAAAAGCAAGGGCCGCCGCAGCGACCCTGGAGACTCCTTCTACAACTCGGTAGATGAGCTGATTCAAGCATCACATACGACACTCCAACTGTCAAGCAGAACTTGACAAACAGCAAAAAAGTACTTCTCGAAAAACAATACTTTCGGAAGAGAGGAATGTGGATAACAAGACCATCGCGGAGCTTCACCGGAACGCGGAATCCATGGGTCTGTCAGTCATGTCACGCGACCTTCCCCGTGACATATGCGGCCTATACGACGATCGACACAAACTCATTCTGCTGGCCGACTGGCTCAACCAGCGCCAGCGCCGTTGCACGCTGTGCCATGAGCTCATCCACGCGAAACACCACGATCCAGGCTGTGGTAGCCAATACGGGTTGAAGTGCGAGCGCCGGTGTCGCAGGGAGACCGCGCTGGCGTTGATCAGTCCCGTGGACTATGGCATGGTGGAGCAGATATACGAAGGCAATACGTGGATGATGGCCGTGGAATTGGGCGTCACCATCCAAGTACTGTCGGACTATCGGCAGCTGTTGTACGATTCCGGCGTGTGCGTGCAATAAAAGAAGCTCAGCGTCCACATACCGCGACGGGAAACAAAAAAGGGTCCCGCCCGAACACAGTCGGACGGAACCCAAGGAACCAACAATCAGCATTTCCGTTTTCACCAAAATGAGGTTCCACGCACAGTGTAGCGCGGATCCTCGGAAAGAGACAACCATGGCCAGAGCGTTCGTAGACGACAGATGGCTCAAAAACGACGAGGACGGCAACCCGCCCAGCAGGGCCGCGAAACAGTCGCTGGCCAATGCGAAGGATCCGATGAAAGCCAATGTGCCCGGCAAATGGCGGTCCGCGCTGTACGGCCAAGGCTCACGGTGGAGATGCCGCTGGTACACGCTTCGAGACGGCAAACGCGTCCAGAAATCACGGAACTTCGCCAAGCTCCGTGACGCTGAGGAATACGCAGCGGCCATCGAGGACGACATCAGACGCGGCAAATACCGCGACCCGCAGCAGGAACTACGCATCTTCCGGGACGTTGCCTCCGAATGGACGGACGGCAAGATGGACATCAAACAGGGCACTTTGGGCAGATACCGCCGCGAATTGCGCGTTTATATCAATCCCAAGTGGGGCGATCGCACACTGAGGGAAATCCAACGCGACGAACTGCAACAGTGGGTCACGCAGCTCACCGAAGGCGGGTATCCCGCCGAACTGCAGGACGATCGCGAATCAAAGCCATTGAGTCCACGCAGCATCCGCAACATCGTCAAGGTCGTCATGGGCGGTGTCATGGAATTCGCTTTGGAGCACGGCTGGATCGGAGAGAACCCCATTGAAAAGGTCACCGTGCCGCGCATCACGCAATCCGATGACGACATGGTGTTCCTTACCGTCGAGGAGGTGGAGTTGCTGGCCGGCATGGCCGAACGGGCAGGACGGCCGGTAGACGGGCTGATCGTCCGCTGGCAGGCATACACCGGTGCCCGCATTGGCGAGACGCTGGCACTCAAATGCGGCGACGTGGATGTGGAATCACGCAGGGCGCGCATCCGCCGCACTTGGACCGACGACGGCAAAGGCAGGCTTGTGCTGGGCACGCCGAAGAACGGCAAACCGCGCAGCATCGCCATACCCAGATTCCTCATACCGTCCATCGAACGGCAGATGGAGGGCATGGGCGACGACGACTGGCTGTTCCGCGCGGCAAGAGGCGGGAACCTGTGGACGAACACGTGGCGGACGCGTGTCTGGCGAAAGGCCGTCCGACTGGCCGGCATGGAGGACGAGGGCGTGACCATCCATAGTTTGAGGCATAGCTATGCGAGCTTTGCGATTGCTCAAGGCGCGGATGTGAAGACCCTACAGATGCAGCTCGGCCACTCCTCACCCAGCATCACGCTGAACACATACACGGCTCTCTGGCCGGAACGATTGGACGATGTGGCGGACGCGATTGGCGAGCTGCGCGCTGAACAATTGAAGACCGTCTAGACGCGGAGGTTGCGCGGTCATCGTGTCGAATCGTGTCGATAGCCTACGGCCAAGAAAAAATAAAGCCTTGGAAACGTAATGTTTCCAAGGCTTCCGGTCGGGCTGACAGGATTTGAACCTGCGACATTCTGCTCCCAAAGCAGACGCGCTACCAAACTGCGCTACAGCCCGTTCACGTTCACACCCCGCGAATCCGCCTCACGGAATCGCATCAAGTGAACACGAGTTTCTATTATAGCGTATGGTTGGACAACGACAGGCTTACAATAGCGTTTCGGAAAGGAGAACGGCATGGGACGTCACCAGCAGGCCGAATCGTCAGGCATCATCTCCTTTGTGACATGCGCCATTATCGCCTGGTTCGCCATGAACGCATACACGCAGTTCGCCCCGGCCATCTGGCGTGTCACGCAGCGTCTGTTCACCGTCTGCTCGGGAATCGTGGCAGGATGCGGAGTCGTTTCATTCAGTTTGGGTTACGCACGAAAATCACGTTCGCTGACACTCAAGCATGGCTGGGTCATTCCGGTTCGCCGTGTTTTCGAGATCCTTGCGCTTTCCGTGGTGTACGCGTCGACCATTTTCGTCACATCGTTCATGATGCTGTCCATCATCAACAACATGATGGGCATTCGCACGTTGAAAGGTTATCTGCCCATCCTGTGCGCGGCCATCGCCGGCGTCGTGGGATACATCACTTTCGTGCAGGCGGAGCTCATGAACGCCAAAACGATCGCTTCCCTGCTGCCCTTTTTCGTGGTGTCCGGCGTAAGCATCGCAGGCTTGACGTCCGATGATCCGTACTGGTACAACAACAATTTCTCCCAATTGGGCGATCGTACGACGTTCGCCGCGCGCATGTTCAATTCGACGCTGATGCTCGCGGGCATCTGCATTGTGATCATCAGCTATTTCGCGGTTTCCGAACTGATCACCACGTATCGTCTGCAATTGCAGTATCTGGATTCCAACGCCATCAATGAAACGCCAAAGCATTTTCGTACGAGGATTCTTCTGCTGTCGGCCATGCTGACGTTGGCCGGCATCGCTTTCGTGGGCATCGGCATGTTCCGTTACACGCCGCACCCGATCCTGCATAATGTGTTCGCGCGCGGTTTGCCATGTCTGATGAGCGTACTGATGATCGCGCTGCCTTGGCTTGCCCCGCAGCTTTCGAAAGTCGTTTACGTGGTTTCCGATCTTGCGATCGTAATCGGCGCCTATGCCGGATTCCAATGGCTGGGAGGGCATAACACGCTGACGAATGTGGAGGCGTTGGCCGGCACGATGTTCCTGGGCTGGTTCATCATCTTCTCCCGCCAGATCGCCGCCATCGAAGCGGACCGCGTGCAGACACAGTTGGTGTTGGCGCAGTCCGAGAGGCCTCGATCCGTTGAGGATCTGGCGGAAGTCAGCGAAACCGTTCCCGACACGGTTTCAAGACTCGCCGCACAGGTCTGATGCAGGGTGCAGGACTGACCGACAATCGCCGGATTTCAACATACACAGACATACACAGACATACACATGCCAGTGGGATGGAGCCAGCGCATTGGCGATGACTCCACCCCACTAGATTCTGACGGCACAACGCAAGTGCGCCATTAGAAGTTGTAATGCTTGTTGGACGGCTTCTTGTCGCTCATCAACAGCAGGAAGCTTCTTGATTGCGCGGTAATCGCAAAACCGGCCTCGTAATTGAGTTCCGGGCCTTTCGGATTATGCGTGTCGACAATTAGACGCCATTTCTTGCCATATTGCTCATCCGGCAGGGTGAACATAATCGGCTCGTAATGCGCGTTGAAAATCAGAATGAAATCGTTGTCGACCATCTGATTGCCGTACCAGTCGGTTTCCGGAATATCGGAACCGTTCAGGTAGATCATCACAGTGAAGGCGTGTGTGTTCGACCAGTCGTCCATATCCATGATGGAACCGGTATGGTCCATCCATTCGACCTGCGGAATCATGTTGCTGTCGTCTCCGGGCTCACGTCCGGTGAAGAAGCGACGGCGATGCAGCACCGGATGGTCCAGTCTCAGGTGAATCAGCTTCGATACGAATTCGAGCAGATCCTTCTGGTCCTCGTCCAAATCCCAGTTCGTCCAAGAGATCGCATTGTCCTGGCAGTAGGCGTTGTTGTTGCCCTGCTGGGTGCGCGCCACCTCGTCGCCTCCGCAGATCATCGGAATGCCTTGGCTGAGCAACAGTGTGGCGAACATGTTGCGCATCTGCTGCTGTCGCAACTCGTTGACGTCCTTGATGGTGGTCGGACCTTCAACACCGCAGTTCCAGGAACGGTTGTTGCTTTCGCCGTCCCTGTTGCCTTCGCCGTTGGCTTCGTTGTGTTTTTCGTTATAGCTCACCAGATCGTTCATGGTGAAGCCGTCGTGCGCGGTGATGAAGTTCACGGATGCGACCGGTCGGCGGCCGTTGACCTGGTACAGGTCGGAACTGCCCATGAAGCGGCTGGCGAATTCCGGCAAGGTGGACGGCTGCGAACGCCAGAAGTCGCGCACGCAATCGCGATAGCGGCCGTTCCATTCGGACCAGCTGGATGGGAAGCCGCCCACCTGATATCCGCCGGAACCCAAATCCCATGGCTCGGCGATCAGTTTGACGCGGGAGATGACTGGATCCTGTTCGACGATGTCGAAGAATGCTGACAGTTTGTCGACTTCCTGGAACTGACGCGCCAATGTGGCGGCAAGATCGAATCGGAATCCGTCGACGTGCATTTCGGTGACCCAGTAGCGCAGGCTATCGGTGATGAGCTGCAGGGCGTGCGGCGAGCGCATCAGCAGCGAGTTGCCGGTGCCTGTGGTGTCGAAGTAGTGTCTGCGATCGTTGTCGACCAGACGGTAGTAGGCGCCGTTGTCGATGCCCTTGAAGCTGAGGGTCGGCCCACGGTTGTTGCCTTCGGCGGTGTGGTTGTACACCACATCGAGGATGACTTCCATGCCGGCATGATGGTATGCCTTGACCATGGATTTGAATTCGTTGACCTGTTCGCCGCGCTGTCCGGAGCTGGAATACGCGTTGTGCGGGGCGAAGAAGCCGATGGTGTTGTATCCCCAGTAGTTGCTCAGGCCTTTTTCCTGAAGGAAGCTGTCGTTGACGAACTGGTGGATGGGCATGAGCTCGATGGCCGTGACGCCCAGCTTCTTCAGGTATTCGATTACCGAGGGGTACGCCAGACCCGCATAGGTTCCGCGAATGTCCGGCGGCACGTCCATGTTGAGGTTGGTCATGCCGCGTACGTGGGCTTCGTAAATCACGGAATCGTGATATGAGATGTTCGGATGCTGGTCGTTGCCCCAGTCGAAATAGGGGTTCACCACGGCCGCTTTCATGGTATGGGCGGCCGAGTCGAGCGTGTTCATGCTGGTAACGTCATCGGGGCTTCTGAACCAGTACGAGTAGAGGCTCTCATCGCCGTCGATGTTGCCTTCGATGGCTTTAGCGTAGGGGTCAAGCAGCAGTTTGTTCGGGTTGCAGCGCAGGCCTTGCGTCGGGTCGTATGGACCGTACACGCGATAGCCGTAACGTTGCCCCGGTTGGATTCCGGGCAGATAGTTGTGCCAGACATAAGAGTTCTGCTCGGTCATTTCGATTCGAGTTTCGTTGTCTTCCTCATCGAAAAGGCAAAGCTCGACTTTTTGTGCCACTTGGGAAAAGAGGGCAAAATTCACGCCGGCGCCGTCATAGCTTGCGCCGAGTGGATACATCGATCCGGGTCTGATTTGCATGATTCAAGTATCTCACGTTTCAGCCCCCAAATCGCAATTTCGTGTTGTTCGGCGATTATTTTTACGATTCGAAAGAACTCTTGCCTGTATTTTGCCGGTTTCGTCGAATTTGCTCGTGAAGAATAGCGATCATGGAATTGGAGGCCGTAATACGGGTGCCGCGCAGCCGCTGCCAAGAAACCCATGCCGATTCGACGTGCTCATCGCCGTCGAAATGACGTTCGACGGGATGCCATGCATGCAGGTGAAGCACCATGATATTGGCAAGCTCGTCGGTCATGCCTTCGGACGAGTAAAACTGCCCCACATGGTCGAATTCGACACCGTCACGCCCGGCGGGCTCCACACCGGTTTCCTCACGAAGCTCCCGCAGCGCGGCCTCCTCCACGTCCTCTCCCCCGTCGATGAGTCCAGCCGGCAGACCGTAGGCGAAAGCGTCGCAGCCGATACGGTATTCCCGTTCGATCAGATACAGGTCATTCGCGCAATCATGCACCAGCATGACCACGCAAGGCGCGTGACGCATCACCTGACGGCGAATCACCGTTTGCCCTCCGTCACGCATCGGCAATGCGATCCGCAGGTCGTCAACGCCGAAAATCGCACCCTGATACACGTGCCTGCTGTCAAGCACCGTCGCCATGCCGGACATATCCACTCCGTCGCTGGACTCGTCCAACAATGCGTCAACTTGGGTTTCGTCTGCCGCTTCGTCACACATGACGCGTCACCGTTCCTGTCCGCTCGAGGAGATCACCATGTTCCATGGATCGGTGTTCATGGAAATCCAACGTACGTCGGGAATGTCGCCGGTTGCGGACGTGACCGCCTGAGGAACGTCTTTCATTGCATACTGGAACCACATGGATTCGATGGCGCTATGTGGAGTGTTGATGAACGCCGGACGCACACGCCCGTCACCATGGCCCATGGCAACGCCGGAAGCGCGCATGGACGCCTCATAACGGGCCTGTTCAATGGCGTCCGTCACCGGATGATGCCTCAGATCGCTGGTCACATACACGTCGGCGCCGGTCGCACGCACCTCATCGAACAAGGAATCACCGGAACCCGGAAGCACCGCCACCGTGCTGACCGGAACGTCCAGATCGCCGCAAACCTGCACGCCAAGCTCGGTGTACGGCAGCGCGCCAGCTACTCGACGGGCGAAATCACGCAACATCATAGGCTCGGCAAGCCGCCCGACACGTCCCAGGCCGACCGGATGCTCGGCGTTCGGATCGTCAATGGGAACGAGCGGACGCTGATCCACCAAACCAAACATGTCAGCCGCAGCCATGCCGACGCCACGATATGCCGCATCGGCATTCGTATGCCCCACCCACAGCGCGCATCCGGCAAGATTGAGCTTGCGCACGATCTCACCGCGGAAACCCAATCCCGACACCGCATGAACGGAACGGAAGAACAACGGATGATGGCAAACCAGCAAATCAATGCCCCCGGCAATCGCCTGATCAACCACCGCCATAGAAGGATCAGCCGCAAAAGCGATACTGCGCACAGGCCGACGCAAATCACCCACGATGAGACCGGGCTCATCCCACTGTTCCGCATAGCGAAGCGGATACAGCGTTTCCAGCACATCCACAACTTGCTTCAGCGTTGCCATCATTCCTCCTTATGCCATTGCTCGACCACGCACATCCACAGCACACACGAAACCCAGTACCGTATCAGTGCGCGGCAAGCTGCCAATCCGAACCAATACCCGTGGAAACATCCAACGGAACCGCCATATCGACCGCATGCTCCATGGCATCCTTCACCAACGCAGTGACACGCTCCGCCTCACCCGGCGCAACCTCCACTACAAGCTCGTCATGAATCTGCAAAATAATCCGACTGGCAAGACCAGCCTCACGCAACGCATCATCAGCCCGAATCATGGCAATCTTCATAATGTCCGCGGCGGAACCCTGAATAGGCGCATTCAGCGCAGCACGTTCCGCAGCGTCACGTACCGCACGATTCGACGACTTCAAGCCCGGGAAATACCTACGACGACCATAAATCGTCTCCGTATACCCCTTTTCACGGGCCGTGGAAACCAACGACTCCAAATACTCATGGACCTTGCCGAACGTCGCAAAATATTGCCGCTTCAATGATTCGGCCTCACCCGGCTTAATGCCAAGCTGCTGCGAAAGCCCATACGTGCTCAATCCATAAGCCAAGCCATAGCTCATCGCCTTAACATGACTGCGCTGATCAGGCGTAATCTCGTCAACAGGGACGCCATACACCAAACTCGCCACATACTTATGAAAATCCCTACCGGAACGGAACGCCTCAATCAACGCCTCATCGCCGGAAAGATCAGCCATAATACGCAACTCAACCTGAGAATAATCCGAACTCAACAACGACTCAAAACCCTCACCGGGCACAAAAGCCGAACGAATCTCACGACCAGCAGGATCACGATTCGGAATGTTCTGCAAATTCGGATCAACCGAGCTCAACCGACCGGTCGCAGCCACAGTCTGCTCAAACGTCGTATGAATACGCCCGTCAGACCCGTTGGTCGCATCGATCAACGTCTGCACGATCTGCTTGAGCTTGTTCTTCTCGCGATGCAGCAACAACGCGTCAAGGAACTGGCATGCGCTGTCATTATCATACGAACGATCGCGCAACGCCTGCAAAGCCGCCGCATTCGTGGTATACGAACCGGTTTTGGTCTTCTTCGTGGGTTTCAAACCCATATCTTCAAACAGAATTTTCTGCAACTGTTTGGGACTTTGCAGGTTCACCCGCTCGCCCGCATACTGCCAGGCCGTTTCCTGCGCATGATTCGCATCGGAGGCAAGCTGTTCGCGCATGTTCATCAGCCTGTTCATGTCGACTTGCGCGCCAGCATGCTCCATGCCATAAAGCACACGAGATACTGGAATCTCCACGGAATCCAACAAGGCGAACTGCTCACGCTGATCCAGCGAATTCGCCAGATTTCGCGCCAACAGCCCCACAATCGCCGTGTGACGCGGAAGCTGGTCGTCTTTCTGCTGCACGGATTCTTCAGGCTCGTCGAAATCAAGCGTTCCCTGCGTCGCACTTTCAGACTGCTCCTCGATATGCAGATCCAAAAAATGAGCCGCCGCCTGTTCCAAAGTGTCTGCATGGAAATCGGGATGGACCAGATACCCGGCAAGTTTGGTATCGAACAGCGGTTCCGGCAGTTTCACGCCGACGCTTCCCAACAGATGGGACTGTTCCTTATAGCCATGCACCACCATGGATTGGTGGTATTCGTCAAGTAGCGTTTGCAGTTGTGACGCCATATCGCGATCAATATGATTGATGCGAATCGCTTTGCCTTGCGATGCGATCATCAGCGACGAATAAGCCGCGTTCCCCGGCTTGCTTTCGCCTTCCACCTGCAACACCCATGAGCGGGCCACGGATTGCGCGCACTTCTTCGTATGATCAATGGCGAAACCGGAAGGAGTTGTTTTCGGCGCGATTTCTCGCTCATCATGCAGATGCCTGTTCGTCGCCTGCAGATTGGATTGCACCCATGATTCCAGTGCCTCCGGCGAATCAATCGTTTCGAATTCTGGTATTTCCAGCTTGCTGGACTCATCTTGCTGCACAAGATTGTTCGTAGGCTTGCCTGCGTTGAATGTTCTTAGCACACGGTTTTTGGTGCGAATACCGAATTCAAGCTTGGAGAACAATTCGTTGAGCTGGTTGGCATCCACCTGGCCGAAGGTCAGATCTTCGATGGACACGCCAAGGTCGAGGTCACGCACTAGGGCGTTCACGGAACGGTTCAGCTTGACCTGGTCGATGTTGGCCCGCAGCGCCTCACCTTTTTTGCCGCCGATCTCGTCGGCATGCTCGATGATTTGGTCAAGCCCGCCATACAGGTTGATCCACTTGGCTGCGAAGCCATCGCCCACGCCTGGAACGCCTGGAATGTTGTCAGCAGTTTCGCCGCGGAGCGCCGCCAAATCCGGGTACTGCTCCGGGGTGACATGGTATTTCTCCACCACCGCATCGGGAGTCATATGTTTCAGGTCTTTGAAATGATGCCCCGGATACAGCACGGTGATGTTGTTGTTGATGAGCTGGAACGCGTCACGGTCGCCAGACAATACCAGCGTGCGATAGCCAGCTTCGTCTCCCATGCTCGCCAACGTGCCGATCACGTCATCGCCCTCGTATCCAGGTTTTTCGATGAATGTGACGCCAAGGGCCGTCAGCATCCGTTGAATCAACGGCAGCTGGGTCAATAGATCTTCTGGAGCCGCATCTCGCGTGCCTTTATACTGCGGCAGCATCGTATTGCGGAACGTGCCGCCTTTGACGTCGAAAGCGACGGCAAGATGATCGGGATGCTCAGCATCGATCACTTGCGAAAGCATGGTGGCGAAACCCCAGACGGCATTGGTTGCCTGACCTGCGGATGTACTGAAATTCTCTGCGGGCAAGGCAAAAAAAGCGCGGAACGCCAAGGAATGGCCGTCAACGACCAATAGCGTCCCGCGCGTAGTGCCTTCCACAGTTGCTGTGTTAGCGTTCATCCTCTGCTTCCGACTTCTGATCACCGTACTTGGCGATGATGGCCATAGCCAGACGCTTCTTCGGGATGCGCTGGTCCATGGAGGTCTTCTGAATCCAACGGAACGCGCCCTGCTCGGAGAAGTCAGCCTTATCCATCAGCAGGCCCTTGGCACGGTCGACAAGCTTACGTTCCTCGAGGGTTTCCTCAGCCTTCTTCAGCTGCTCTTCCGCCTTCTTCAGCTGCTCTTCGGTTTCGTGCAGCTTGGATTCGCTGCGCTCCACATTGTCGAGCAGATCGTTGATTTCGGCGAAACGGCCCATGGCGACTTCCAAAGCCGGCAGCAGCTTGGATTCCTCATACGGCTTGGTGACATACGCCATGGCGCCAGCGCCCGTGGCCTTTTTGACCAAATCAGACTGGGAGAATGCCGTCAGCATGACGACCGGAGCGATGTTCTCATCACAGATGATGCCAGCGGCCTCGATGCCATCCATGCGAGGCATCTTGACATCCATGCACACCACGCTCGGGCGGAACTTACGGGTCAGTTCAACGGCTTCCTCACCGTTGGCGGCCTCTCCGACGACCTCATAGCCGTTATCCTCAAGCATGGCGACCAAATCCATGCGGTTCACGGATTCGTCTTCGGCAACGACGACGGTGCGCTTGTGTGCCTCGTTATTATTGGCAGAATCCGGCTCGGGAGCCGCAGCAGCTTGGAGCTCCTCATCAGTGAGTACTTCGTCCGGTTCCGTGGTCTTCTCTGCAGCCATGTCGGTCTCTTTCCACTGTCACACCCAAAGCCGGCCTTGCACGCCCCAACTCGCTTCCGGAATGATTCGATGCAGTTACTTGCAATCGTTCGGATTCTGGGAATTCTCAGCTTTTCACAGCCTTGATTCACCTTCCATAACGCAAGTTGGAACGAACCGGCTATCTTCCTTGTACTTTCATGGATGATACTAGCAGAAGCCTACAAGCGCGTGTTGCCGCAATCCTCATTCCTGCCTTGCGTATCAAGCTGGAAAATTCAGGAAATATCGCAATCTTGCAAAGTATCTTTCCGGGAATCATGTTCAACGTCACCTTGTTTATACTGGGCGTATGAGTAGCACTTTCACCATCAGAGATATTGTCAACGAAGACGCAACGGCATCAGTCAGCGATTACGGTGCGCATGTGCTTTCCTGGGCACCCGCCGGCGAACAGCCTGTTGTCTGGCGCCCCAAGGCGATTTACCTTAAGGAAGGCACTGCCATCCGTGGCGGCGTTCCCATTATTTTCCCTTGGTTCAATTCCGGTTTCGAAAACGGCCATGTGGCTTCGAAGAAGCCCAAGCATGGTTTTGCCCGCAATAGCTTCTGGCATTATGACAAGGAAGGTTCTTCCGATGCCTTGTTGCGCTATACATTGGATTCCAGCGAGATCAACGCAGATATACTTTCCCAGTTTGTTTCTGGACTGAATCCTCAATTTCATGCCGTTTACACCATTGAAGTCGGCTGTGAGTTGACGATGTCGCTTACCGTATATAACGATGGAGACGAGCCATTGTCTTACGAAGAGGCACTGCATACGTATCTGCAGGTTGGCGACGCCGAACAGTCGCAGGTGTGCGGGCTGGAGGGCACCGATTATCTCGATACCGTATTGCACGGCGATCCCCGTTGCAGCCAAGGTGATGAACCAGTGACCTTCCAAGGCATGGTTGACCGCATCTACTATTCGGCTAACACGCTTGAGCTGCGCGATCCTGTGCTGAAACGCACCGTCGTTGTTTCCAAACAGGGTGCGGCGCAGACCGTGGTGTGGAATCCGGGAGAACAAGCCGGAAACGCCATCGGCGATTTGGATGAGGGCGAATGGCGCGGCTTCGTCTGCGTGGAAGCGGTTAACAATCGCGACTGCGCGGTCGTCGTGCCTCCGCACGACTCGCATACCCTGCAGCAAACACTGTCGGTAAAGCACTGAAAGTAAATAGAAACTGCCGGTTCGATGAACATCAAGCATGGTTTCCAATGTCCATCGAACCAGCAGTTTATTCATCGGCAATCTTTCCTAGACTACGCTATCGGCGTCATGTCGACCGTCCGGACTCGATGAATATCGACGTAAAGTACATAACGCCAATAAACAGCCCTGAACAGTTACCAACCGCAACAATTTTGTTGCAATAAATTGTCCGATGGCCCAGATGCCGTTACGGAGTTCTTTTGGACGTACGCTGACGTTGATTCAGGCACGATTGAATGCGCATCATCGTCCACTTTCATTTCGACCTGTCCCTCATTTAATTCACTTCTTCGAAAATCCGGCCTCATCAGTTCTTGCTCCTCACCTCGATTACAGTCACAACTAGCCTGCGGGGATTCTTCTTCCTTGGTATCTTTAAGGCAGATTCTCTCATCCCAAATCTGCTTTGCATAGGTGACCGTAACCAAAGAAAGAATGTTCACGGAACCACTCATGAAATTCAGAGGCCAATCCGGACGGATAACAAACGCTACAAAAAGACCCACAGCCTGATAAATGATTATTTGTTAGCTGCGTGAGGTCAACCTTCGAAACGTCAATTTCGCCGGACATGAGTCTGGGAAGGAGTGTATCTCTCAATGACTGCAACTGTTTATTCTCTAAGCAATTTCTGAAAATGGCGGTAAAATATGGCTGAATCCGCTTGCAGAAATCTTGCACGGATTCCTGTTCGGGATCCGGAAACTCTAATTCTTCAATGTTTTGCCGGTTAATCCCAGGAATGGCGGCTTTCGTACCATTGGTTTCTAGCCATTTCATTACATAAGGCGTGTGAAAGTAATAGTACGCAAACTCATTTAGGCCACGATCTCCAAAATCTAGTTTAAAAACATGCTCATTTATATAAAATTCCTTATAAGGGTATCCTTCACCAAACATTGAGAAATGGGGGATAAACTGTCCAGGTCGACCGCCGTCCTTGTAGATCATTAATTCATATCCATTTACTCGCCCTTTTTTGAGGTTATCAGCAAAAGTTCTTGGAATATATTTGTTGCTCGAGTAATTGAATTCGCCAAGTTTCTTCACATTTTCTGCGCCAACACTAGGTATTCCGCAAGAAGCAGCTCCTCCTTTCGGGCGTTTGCCGGTTTCAAGTATGTGAGGCAAGTCTGCGATATGTACGGTCTTGCTAAGCGTTCCACGTGTTTCAAGATCGGCAAATCTCATCTCACCGACCTCAAGCAAATAATCATTTGTGGGTGCACGGGCACAATGTTCCTAACCGTTATTGGAAGGGACGCCTATGGAAACCATCATTAATAATGTTCTGTCACAGATGCAGAACATGCTCGATCCGTCACAGCTCAAACATTTGGCCGAAGTACTCAGAGTCACGCTACTGCCAGCTCAGGAAACATCCATGCCGCAGAATCTGCTGACGCTATTCCTCACGGCAAAAGAGGTCGAAGGCTGCTCGCCGAAAACCATCGCTTACTATGAAAGCACGCTTCAGCACATGACCAAGGCCCTTGCCAAGCCTTACACGCGGATAAGCAGCGACGACTTACGCGAGTACCTCAACAGATACGAGAACGAGCGTCATGCGGGCAAGGTCACCATCGACAACATTCGACGCATCATGTCAAGCTTCTTCGCGTGGCTTGAGGACGAGGACTATATCGTCAAAAGCCCCGTAAGGCGCATCCATCGTGTGAAAACGGCCGTAATGGCCAAAGAGGTCCTGAGCGACGAAAATCTGGAAACTCTGCGGGATAGATGCAGCACCTTGCGGGATCTTGCCATCGTGGACATTCTCGCCTCTACGGGCATGCGAGTGGGAGAATTGGTCGGCTTGAATATAGCCGACGTGAATCTTCAGGAACGCGAATGCTTGGTCACGGGCAAGGGAAACAAGCAGCGTCCCGTCTATTTCGACGCCAGAACGAAACTCCATCTCACCGCATACCTGCAATCGCGTAACGACAGCAATCCGGCGCTATTTGTCGCTTTGAATGGTGACGGTGACCGCATCAGCATCGGCGGCATCGAAAGCCGTCTTAGGCAGCTCGGAAAGGAAGCCGGCATCAATCGGGTTCATCCGCATAAATTCCGACGCACGTTGGCCACACATGCCATCGATAAAGGCATGCCGATCGAACAGGTGCAAAAACTGCTCGGGCATGCGAGAATAGACACGACCATGCACTACGCCATGGTCAACCAGAACAACGTGAAAGCTTCACACAGAAGGTATTTGGAATGAGCTGGCGAGAGACGACCCTTGGTGAGATTACCGACTTAAAAAGAGGATTTGATTTGCCGAAAAGCCAGCGTTTGCAAGGGGATGTGCCGGTTTATTCATCATCGGGAATTACCGGATCTAATAGTACTGCAGCAGTAGAGGGGCCCTGTGTAATCACAGGGCGATACGGCACTATCGGAGAAGTTTTCTTTTCGGGTGGTCCATGTTGGCCTCTCAACACAGCCTTGTATTCCACCGAGTTCAACGGCAACAATCCTCGATTTGTCTATTATCTTTTGCAGACAATCCCGTGGCAAGGATACACAACAGCTAGTGCTGTGCCAGGCGTCAATCGAAATCACGTGAATCTCTGCCCTGTCAAGATACCTGATAAGGCAACACAAGATGCAATCGTAGAAGTGCTTGATTCCATTGTCGACAAAATTGCCCTTAACAATCAGCTAAATGATTATTTGTTTGAGCTCGTATCATCAGTTTTTGCGCATCGGTTTAGCGACAATGTCAATACGACTGAACTGAAAAACGTTCTTTCGATCTCGACAAAGGCATTAAAGCCACAAGAGCACGCTGACGAAATATGGGAACATTACAGCATTCCAGCATTTGACGAAAAGCATAGACCTATTTTTGAACCTGCGTCAGGAATCAAGAGCAACAAGTACCAAATCGACAGTGAGTGCATTCTTATCTCTAAGCTAAATCCATCCACCAAGCGAATCTGGATGCCATGTTGCTCAAGTAATAACGCAGTATGTTCAACAGAATTCATCGTGTATAGACCATATTTGAAAGAATATAAGAGCTTTTACTATGCGGCCATTGATTCGCCTAGGTTTACTGACTATCTGCTTGAGCACGTAAGCGGTTCCACGGGAAGTCGCCAGAGAGCGCAGCCCAAAGACACCCTTAACTACTTGATGCCAAATCCGGATAACGAAGAAATCAAGGATTTCTGCACTTTTGCTGATCCGATATATCGTCATATCCAGATAAATGAACAACAAACAGCAAAACTCGAGTTACTGCGCGAAACGCTTCTTCCAAAACTTATGTCCGGCGCAATCGACGTTTCGAAGGTTGACCTCACGCAGCTAACAAATAATCATTTAGCCGATTGTTGAGATCGATCTTGTCATCAAGAACATTTAGCAGTTCCGCAACTTTGCTTTGTTCCCCGCAGGAAGGGAGCTGCACAGGCATGTTGCGAATATCGGCAACATTAATATGCGACACAGTTGCGCCATTGGCCAATCGCAGCATTCTGTCACGCTGTTCAGGAGCATTCAGATAATAATTCAGATATTCGGGAACCACGAAAGACGAATCGGGTCGAAGAAGCATTGTCCTTTGTCCCAAACAAACCTCAATCCCAGGTGAGACGATAGCTACATTTCCGGCTGGTGCTTCACGTGCAAGAATCAGATCACCCTGCCTTGGTACAGCTCGGGAGACACGTCTCTCGTATACATCTTGGGAGACCCTGTGAACATCAGTCAGAATCAATCTTCCGCGCCCAACATTAGGTGTTCGGATGAGTGGATATCCCACCCCTTCATCCTTAGCGCTGGTATGTGGACAATCGACAATCAACTCGCAGACGTCCTGCAGTGTCACCTGCTCACATGCCATAGCCGATGGCCTCCAGATTCTTCTTGATCTGCTCTTGCAGACGGTTGGATTCCTCGAAGCATTTGGCGATCTCGCCGGTCAGACGGGTCATCTTCTCCTCGAATGGCTCATCGTCTTCTTCCACTTCGGCGACACCGACGTAGCGGCCTGGAGTCAGGATGTAATCCTGCGCCTTGATATCTTCCGTCGTGGCGATGGCGGAGAAGCCCTTCTCCGTTTCCAGAGTGCCGTCACGGAACGCGTCGAACGCAGTCGATACCTTGGCGATGTCCTCATCGGTAAACTCGCGGAGCCTGCGGGACACCATGGTTCCCATATCGCGCGCGTCGATGAACAACGTCTTGCCGGACTGCTTCTTGTTCTTGGTGATGATCCACAAGCTCACAGGTATACCGGTGCTGTAGAAAAGCTTGTCCGGCATTGCGATGATGCCTTCGACCAGATCGGCATCCACGATCTTGGCGCGGATCTCGCCCTCGTTGTTCGTCTGGCTGGACAACGCGCCGTTCGCCAGAACCATGCCCATGCGGCCGGAACGGTTGAGATGGTGGATCATGTGCTGGACCCATGCGAAGTTGGCGTTGCCCTCCGGTGGGGTGCCGTACTGCCAGCGTACGTCGTTCTCGAGTTTCTTTCCTCCCCAGTCCTTCAGGTTGAAGGGCGGGTTAGCGAGGATGAAATCGAATTTCTCGGTCTTGTGCAGGTCCTCGAAGAACGTGTCGGCATTATGATCGCCCAGATCCGCGTCGATGCCACGGATCGCGAGGTTCATGGTCGCCATTTTCCACGTGGTTGGATTGGACTCCTGGCCGTACACGGAGATGTCGTTAATGTTGCCCTGATGGCGTTTGACGAAGTCCGCGGACTGTACGAACATGCCGCCGCTGCCGCAGCACGGATCGTACACTCGCCCGTGGTAGGGTTCGATGACTTCGACCAGCGTCTTCACGACGCACGCGGGTGTGTAGAACTCGCCGGCGTTCTTGCCCTCCGCTTCGGCGAACTTGGCCAGGCAATATTCGTAGGTGCGTCCGAGGATGTCGCGGCTATCGCCCTTTTCGGCCATCTTCACGTTGGTGAACAGGTCCACGACCTCGCCCAGACGTCGCTTGTCGAGCTCCTGGCGTGCGAAGTTCTTCGGCAGGATGCCCTTGAGCTTGTTGTTCTCGGCCTCGATCTGGCGCATGGCCTCGTCGATGGCCTTGCCGATCTCGGGCGTGTGCGCGGCCGCTGCGATGGTCTTCCAGCGGGCGCTCTCGGGAACGAAGAAGATGTTCTCACTCGCGTATTCGTCGCGGTCCTCCTCGAAGCCCTCGCCCTCCTCAACGAGTTCCTGGTATTTCTGGTCGAACTTGTCGGAGATGTACTTCAGGAAGATGAGGCCGAGCACGACGTTCTTGTATTCGGAAGCGTCGATGTTGCCGCGCAGCTTGTCGGCAGCGCTCCAGATCTGTTCCTCGAAGCCGATCTCGGCGGTATTGTCCTTCTTCTTTGCCATGTCTTGTATTATCCTCCTGCTCGTCCTATTCGCTGATCTTGGTGTCGGCCCACAGCTCGCACTGTTCCATGACGGTCTTCATGGCGTCCTCAACGCCTTCGGGCGGATACTTGTATTTGCGCAGCAAACGTTTGATGGCACGCCGCATGCCGGCCCTGGCGCTTTCCTTCTTCTGCCAGTCGATCGTGGCGTTGCTCCGCATCGCATCGGTCAGCTCGCGGGCTATCGAGACGAGCTGGTCGTTGTCGTAGAAGTCTTTGACCGCCTGCGGCTGGGTGATTGCGTCGTAGAACGCCATCTCCTCGTCGCTCAAGCCGAGCTTCTGCGCGTCGTCGCGGTCCTTCATGATCTCCTTGGCCATGTTGACGAGCTCTTCGATGACCTGCGCGTTAGTGAGCATGCCGTTGAGATACGCGTTCAACGTGTTCTGGAGCATCTCGCTGAACTTCTGGGATTTGACCACGCTGGTGCGCCCGTACGCCCGCACCTTCTCCTTGATGAGGCGTTTCAGGCTCTCTATCGCGATGTTCTTCTCCTTCATGCCGGCGACCTCCTGGAGGAACGCCTCATCGAACAGAGAGATCTCCACGCTGTCCTTCTCGAACAGGTTGAGCACGCCGTCCGCATGCACGCTCTGCTGGAGAATCTCGCTCACCTGCTTGTTGAACTCCGTGTACGTCATGCCGCTGCCCCCGCCGGAGCCACGTCCGGTCAGGCGAAGGACCTGCACGCGCAATACGGATAGGTAAGCCGCCTCATGCGCGTCCTCTTCGCTTACCATGCTTTTGCACAGGCTCAGCGCCTGGTTCATGAGCTGGCATTGCTTGAGGAACGATTCCATGTCTTCGTGCCGTTCCGGATCGAGCAGCCAGTCGGTTCCTTCCGCGATGGCGTCGGCAAGCGCCTCCCTGCTGTTCTGGAAGATGAGTTTGCGGTAGTCGAAGCCGTACATGAGATCACGGCACACGTCGAGCTTTTCGAGGAATTTCGGATAGGCGGTCTCGGCGATGTTCATGTCGCCGTAATTGTGCTGGTCACGGCTGGTATAGTCCTTCATCGCCCGCTTGAGCGCGCCTGCGATGCCGATGTAATCCACGACCAGACCGCCCTCCTTGCCCTTGCACACGCGGTTGACGCGGGCGATGGCCTGCATGAGGTTATGGCCCTTCATCGGCTTGAACACGTACATGGTGGACAGGCTGGGCACGTCAAAGCCAGTGAGCCACATATCCACGACGATGGCGATCTTGAGGGAATCGGAATCGTCCTTGAACCTGCGTTCCATCTCCTTCTTGTGCGTGGTGCCGCCGCACACGTCGAACCATTCCTCCGGATCCTGGTTCGACATGGTCATCACCACGCCGACCTTGTCCTTCCATTCGGGGCGCAGCTCCATGATCCTGTAGTAGATCTTCATCGCGATCGGCCGGCTGTACGCCACGATCAGGGCCTTGCCGGCCAGGACGTCGGCGCGGTTGTTCTCGTAATGGTCCACGATGTCGCGGCACAATGCGTCGATGGTTTCGGGAGTGTCGAAGATGGCATCGAGGCCGCCGAGGTCATGCTTGGATTTCTCCACGCTCGCCTCGTCGGCCTGGTCCGCGAACTCCTTGTAGACCGCGTCGATGCGGCCCAGCGCGTTCTCGTCAAGATGGAGCGAGACCACACGGCTTTCGTAGTAGACCGGCTTGGTGGATTCGTCCTCGACGGACTGGGTCATGTCGTACACGTCGATGTAGTCGCCGAAGATCTCGCGGGTGTTGCGGTCATCCGTGGAGATCGGCGTTCCGGTGAAACCGATATAGGACGCGTTCGGCAGCGCCTTGCGCACGACACGGGCCGCGCCGACCGACACATGACCGTCCGCGTTGATCCGTTCGGTCAGGCCGTACTGGCCGCGGTGAGCCTCGTCCACCATCACCACAACGTTGCTCCGGTCGCACAACGGCTCGTCGCCGTCCGAGAACTTCTGCATGGTCGTGAAGATGATGCCGTTCGCCTCACGACCCTCAAGCAGTTCCTGAAGATTCCTGCGGCTCTCGGCCTGGACCGCCTTCTGGCGCAGGAACCTGGCGCAGCGGCTGAACTGTCCGAAAAGCTGGTCGTCGAGATCGTTGCGGTCGGTGATGACCACGATGGTCGGGCTTTCAAGATAACGCTGCAGCAGATGTGCGAAGAACACCATCGAAAGCGATTTTCCGCTTCCCTGGGTATGCCAGAACACGCCGATCTTGCCATCCCCATTGACGGCCTCCTCCGCTCTGACGATGGCTTTCCTCACCGCGAAATACTGGTGGTACGCGGCGATGATCTTCACGACCTTCTCGGAGGAATCGTTGAAGCATATGAAGTTCTGGATGATGTCGAGCAGCCGTTCCTTCGGGAGCATGCCGTCAATCATGGTGCTCCATGTCGCGGCCTTCGTTCCGGAATAGTCGCCGTCAGCCGATTTCCAAGCCACGTAACGGTCCTCGTCGGATGTGATCGTGCCGACCCTAGTCTGGGTCATATCGCTCATCACGCAGAACACGTTGGGCACGAACATGCTCGGTATCTGCTTCATGTACTGGCGCAATTGCAGGTACGCGTGTGAAGCGTCCGTCTCCTCTCTCGACGGGGACTTCAGCTCGAACAACACCAACGGCATGCCGTTCACGAAGATGATGACGTCGGGACGTTTCTCGGAATATTCCACGAACGTCCACTGGTTCACGACATGGAAATCGTTGTTCTCGGGATCGTCGAAATCAAGCAGCCGGACGATGTCATCACGCTCTTCCTTGCCGTCAAAGAAGTGCACTTCGACTCCTGATTGCAGGTAGTCATTGAATATCTCGTTGCGCTGCTCCAAGCTGCCGATCTCGACATTCTGAATCTTCCGGATGGCCTCCTCGACGGCTGCTTCCGGCAGATTTCTGTTGATTCGTCGCAACGCATCCGGGAGAATATCAGGAAGGAATACGTCGCGATACGAGTCGTCGGTGCGGCGAACATCGGGCCCGTACAGGTGCTCATATCCGAGTTTCTCCGTTAGATGTTCGACGATCAGATTTTCGTACCATTCCTCGTTCAGTGGATCCATGGACGTGATGTTGTTCAGAGAACACTCCGAGACCGTACGAGATTCGACTTTGGAAACAGCCATTGCTTACCCCACAAACATATGGATTCTCAAGCAAACCACTTTTCGGTTAGTCTATCAACCAGCCTATCGTTCGGATGTAATCAACATGGTTGTCCATGGCTATTTTCCGGCTTCCACTTAAGATTTTCGCGTCGCCGCATGGCGGAACACGTCTAGTCCATCAAGCCGGTGGACAATAAGCGTCCGGCTGGGAGCACGCCCGTAATCGTAATTGTCGTCCGCGAGCGACAGAAAAGACCTATTGACGCCGGCAAGCCCAAGGGCACCGGCGTCGATTACTATAAAAAGTCCTTTCGCAGAATCCTGTGGATTCCGTAATTCGTTGTGACGATTTTTATCGGTAGAGGCGGAATTAAGCAACACACTCGACTCTTCGTGCTGTGCATAACATAGGTTCGTCGGCAATCCTCACCATTACCGAGCATCCCGGAGCGAACAGCTGTGCGTCCTTCGAAGGCAAATCCACACGAAGATGCAATCCGTCACCCATGGCAACTATTACACTGGTGAATGCACCACGTAATACAGTTGATGTAACCGTTCCCATTACATCATGTTCGCCTCCAAGCATGAAGTTAAAACATGCGATGGATTTGCGCGATAACCGGAATGACGGATGACGATAATGCATCTTTAATCATGTGAGAGCGAAGAAACGCCATATTCAAAATCTGCATGCCGACCGCATTGAACAGTTGAACAAATACCTGACGTAAACTTTATGGCATACCACGGAACAAAAAGTGGTCCCGCCGCTAAACGGCAGGACCACTTCGTGCATTTCACGCGCCCGTGCACCACGCATCAGGCGCGGTCAGTCCGCCACGGCATCACGCCTTGGCGACCTCAACGGCCAGCTCGGCACCTTCCTTCACTTCGAAGGAGGTAGCCAGCGTCTCACGGGCGATCAGATCCTTGAACTGCTCGACATCGGCCACATTGACAGCCGGCACGGTCAGCACCAGGGCGATGCGATCGGCGATGTCCAGATCGGCAGCCTTACGTGCGTCCTGCACAGAACGAATCACGTCGCGGGCGTAGCCTTCGGCCAGCAAATCGGCATCCAGCGCGGTGTCGAGGATCACGAAGCCACCGGTCGGCAGAGCGGCGGAGACCGAAGCGGCGGCCTCGGTGGCGTTCTCCTCCTCCACGCGGTTGATCAGCTCGTACTCGCCTTCGACCAGCGCAAGGTCGCCGGACGGCGTGGAGACCACCGGCGCACCGGACGCAGCATCGACATGCCAGTCGCCGGACTTGGAGGCCTTGATGGCGAACTGCACCTGCTTGCCGAGGCGCGGACCCGCCGCACGGGCATTCACACGCAGCTCGTGAACAATCTTCAGACCGTGGGCGGAGGCGTCCTCCAGAGTCGAGAACTCAATATTCTTGATATTAAGTTCGGCCTTCAGCAGCTCGTCGTAGGCTTTGACGGCGTCCACGTTCTCGACCACCACGGTGAGCTTGGAAAGCGGCTGGCGCACGCGGATCTTGGCGGCCTTGCGCAGGGACAGGGTGCCGGAAACAACCTCGCGCACCTTCTCCATCGCATCCACCAGAGCCGGGTCGTCGACCAGCACGCGGCCGAGTTCGGTGTCTTCACCGGTCTTCTCGTCCACCACGAACGGCCAATCGGCCAGGTGCACGGACTCGCCGCCGGTCAGGCCGCGCCACACGGACTCGGCTTCCATCGGGGCCAGCGGCGCAAGCACGCGCATGAACGCCTCAAGCACGGTGTACAGCGTGTTGAACGCGGAAGCGTCCTCATTCCAGAAACGGTCACGGGTGTTGCGGATATACCAGTTGGTGAGCACGTCGATGAAGTCGGAGACCGCATCGCAGGCGTCGGAGATTGCGAACTCGTTCAGCGACTTCTCGGCGGCCAGCACCAGGCGGCGGGTACGGGCCAGCAGGTAGCGGTCCATCTCCGGCAGCTTCGCCACTTCGTCGGCACGC
>OLSK01000675.1_pt1 | contig 28928 bp, 24 predicted proteins | sample 1672781 | NCBI WGS metagenome assembly OLSK01 (sample SAMEA3136723, study PRJEB25190) | human gut metagenome | biome: human gut; feature: human-associated habitat; material: faeces | place: Austria | collected 2013 | reverse complement strand
GCACAGATGGTAGCTCTGGCCGCTATAGGTGACGCCCTTGATGATGGAGTCGCCGAAGATCATCAGTTTTTTCATGGGAAACCCTCCTGCGCTGCTGTAAACTTTCTGTATCCAGTGTAACCCAGGCGGACGGAAAAGTCTCCCGAATCTTCGCGCAAACCGCTCTCCTGCTTGGCAAGCTGCCCTCTACGAAAGAAAACCCGGCACTCTACGCACAGTAGAGTGCCGGGTTTTTCACGGGAATTTCGCCAAGATCCAGACAAAAATCTTCCGATGCCCAACAAAATCGCTCTCCCGGCAGGAGAGCCCGCCGGGAACGGGATGTGGAGCGGTAAGAAACAAGCACCCACAAAATGTGGGTGCTTGTAAGAGGAAAACTCAGCGCTTCGAGAACTGCGGCGCGCGGCGGGCTGCCTTCAAGCCGTACTTCTTTCTTTCCTTCATTCTCGGGTCACGGGTCAGGAAGCCGGCGGCTTTCAGCGTGGCACGGAACTCGGGGTTGACGCTCAGCAGAGCGCGGGCAACGCCATGACGGATGGCGCCGGCCTGACCGGAAACGCCGCCGCCCTCGACGGTGCAGATAATGTCGACCTTGCCGACCAGATCGGTCGCAGCCAGAGGCTGACGGACGACCATCTTCAGGGTATCGAGGCCGAAATAATCGTCGATATCGCGACCGTTGATGGTGATGGAGCCGGTGCCGCCCTGATAGACGCGGACACGGGCGACGGAGGACTTACGACGGCCGGTGCCGTACTGATACTGTCTCTTGCTCTCGTACATAGTCTGTTACCTCCTGATTAGTCCAAAGTCCATGCTTCGGGCTTCTGTGCGGCGTTGTTGTGCTCGGCGCCCTTGTAGAGCTTCAGGCGGGTGAGCTCAGCGCGGCCGATGCTGTTCTTGGGCAGCATGCCCTTGACAGCCAGCTCCATGGCGAACTCGGGACGCTCGGCCATGAGGGTGCGGTACTTGACGTCCTTCAGGTTGCCGATCCAGCCGGTGTGATGATAGTAGTGCTTGTTGTCGAGCTTCTTGCCGGTGAGGACGGCCTTGTCAACATTCACGATGATGACGAAATCGCCGCAGTCCACGTTCGGGGTGAAGTCAACCTTGTGCTTGCCGCGCAGAAGCTTGGCAGCGGTCACAGCGGTGCGGCCCAGGGGCTTGCCAGCTGCGTCGAGAACGTACCAGTTTCTCTGGACGGTCTCTTTCTTAGCCATAGTGGTCATGTCTGTTCCTCCGTTTGAAAACGCATGGTTTTCTTTTATGATAAAAAGTTTTGACAAGTTTGGCGCGCGTGTATACAATAGCTCTGGAAAACGCGCTCATTCTTTATACCACAGGGCAAAACCGGTGTCAAGCACGATTTTTCTGATTTTCAATGCTTCATGACAAGAGCTTCAAAATGCTCGTAAATGCTTCAAAATACTCGCAAATGCTCAAAATGCAAAAACAATAGAATTTGGAGGAATTCGCATGCAGAATCTGATGGGCCGCATCCGCCGCTGCGCGGAGGATTATAATATGATCTGCGCGGGCGATAAGATCGCCGTCGGCGTATCCGGCGGCAAGGATTCGCTGTCGCTTTTATATCTGCTGGCCGCGCTGCGGCGGTATTATCCCGTCCCGTATGAGCTGCAGGCCGTCACCATCGACATGGGCCTGCCGGGCATGGATTTTTCCCCGGTGGCGGCGCTGTGCGAGAAGCTCGGTGCGTTTTATAAGCCGGAGCAGATCGGCATCGATCCGGCCCTGTCGGAGGATATGCTCAGCGTTTCGGCGGCGATCCGCAACCGCCTGACGCTCATCCGCATGCGCCGCGTGCTTGATTTCGGCGAATAATTGCAAACTGGTATGCGCCCGGAAGCAGCCGCTTCCGGGCGTTTTCTGCTTGTGAAACAGAGCGTATAGTGGTATAATATTCTGATTGATTTTTGCGATGGGAGGCCATGTCATGCCGGATTTTGAGGTCATTTCGCCCTATGAGCCGTCGGGCGACCAGCCTGAGGCGATCGATACGCTCGTGCAGGGCCTGGAAAACGGCATTGACGAGCAGGTGCTGCTCGGCGTGACCGGCTCGGGCAAGACCTTCACCATGGCGAGCGTTATCGAAAAGCTCAATCGCCCGACGCTCGTTCTGGCGCACAATAAGACACTTGCGGCGCAGCTGTGCTCGGAGTTTCGCGAGTTTTTTCCGGATAACGCCGTGGAGTATTTCGTCTCGTACTACGACTATTATCAGCCCGAGGCGTATATTCCGCATACTGATACCTTCATTGAAAAGGACAGCGCCATAAACGATGAGATCGAGCGCCTGCGCCACAGTGCAACCTCCAGCCTGTTCGAGCGGCGCGACGTCATAGTCGTTGCATCCGTCTCGTGCATCTACGGTCTCGGCGACCCGATCGACTATAAAAACATGGTCATATCCCTGCGCCCGGGGCAGACGCGCAATTTCGACGAGCTTCTGCGCAAGCTCATCGAGATACGCTATGAGCGAAATGACATTGCTTTCGAGCGAAATATGTTCCGCGTCCGCGGCGATACGGTCGAGATATTCCCGGCTTATGCGACGGATAAGGCAATCCGCGTCGAGTTTTTCGGCGATGAGGTGGACAGAATTAGCGAGGTGAACGTCGTGACCGGCGCGCCCGTACGCTATCTGAACCACGCTGCGATATACCCGGCCAGCCACTATGTCGTAAGCCGCGATAAGATGGCGCGCGCTATCGACGATATCCGCGCCGAGTGCGCCGAGCGCGTAAAATACTTTCAGGATAACGGTAAATTGCTTGAAGCGCAGCGCATATCGCAGCGCACAAATTACGATATCGAGATGATGCAGGAGTTGGGCTACTGCTCGGGCATCGAGAACTATTCGCGCATAATCTCAAACCGCCCGGCAGGCTCTGCGCCAATGACGCTGCTCGATTACTTTCCGAAGGATTTCCTGCTGTTCGTGGACGAAAGCCACGTCACGCTGCCGCAGGTCAGGGCGATGTACCGCGGCGACCACGCGCGCAAGGAGTCGCTCGTTGAATACGGCTTCCGTCTGCCGTCGGCTTATGATAACCGACCGCTCAAATTCGAGGAATTTCAGAAGCGCATAAATCAGGCCGTGTATGTCTCCGCAACGCCCGGCGATTACGAGCGCGAAAGGGCAGGGCAGATAGCCGAGCAGATAATCCGCCCGACCGGCCTGCTCGACCCGGAGATATCCGTTCGGCCGATAGAGGGGCAGATAGACGATCTTATAAGCGAGATCAATATACGCATCGAAAATGGTCAGCGCACTCTGGTCACGACGCTCACGAAAAAAATGGCAGAGGATCTTACCGAATACCTCGGAGCAGCCGGCATAAAGTGCAGGTACATGCACCACGATATCGGCGCGATAGAGCGTATGGAGATAATCCGCAGCCTGCGCCTCGGCGATTTTGACGTGCTTGTCGGCATAAACCTCCTGCGCGAGGGACTTGACCTCCCGGAGGTGAGCCTTGTTGCAATTCTCGATGCCGATAAGGAGGGCTTTCTTCGAAGCGAAACGAGTCTTATCCAGACCATCGGCCGCGCGGCACGCAACGCCGAGGGCACGGTGATCATGTATGCCGATACCGTGACGCGGTCAATGCGTCTTGCAATCGACGAAACCGAGCGCCGCCGCGCAAAGCAGGCGGCATATAACGCAGAGCACGGCATCGTGCCGAAAACGATAGTAAAAAGCGTTCGCGAGCTTATCGAGATATCCAGCGAGAGCGAGAAAACTCTGCGCCGTGCCGACGGAGTGAAGCTCACAAAGTCCGAGCGCAAGGAGCTTATCGAAAAGCTCGAAAAGGAAATGAAAGCCGCGGCAAAAATGCTTGAATTCGAGCTTGCGGCTCAGCTTAGAGACGAGATCGTCCGCCTGCGCGGCGAGGTGAAATGATGAAACTTCTTATACTTGACGGAAACAGCATAGTAAACCGCGCGTTTTACGGCATACGCGCGCTCACGGCTCCCGACGGAACGCCCACAAACGGCGTATACGGCTTCCTTGCCATACTCCGCAAGCTGCTTGATGATGAAAAGCCCGAGGCCGTGTGCGTTGCATTTGACCTCAAAGCGCCGACGTTCCGGCACCTGAGATACGCCGGGTATAAGGCTCAGCGCAAGGGCATGCCCGAGGAGCTTGCCGTTCAGATGCCGATACTCAAGCAGGTGCTTGACGCAATGGGCATTCTGCGCCTTGAGCTTGAGGGCTACGAGGCCGATGATCTGCTCGGCACGGTCGCTGCGCGATGCAGCGCAGCAGGCTGGGACTGCCGCATAGTTACCGGCGATAAGGACAGCTTCCAGCTTATAAGCGAAACGACGCATGTCTGCCATGTCAAAAGCCGTATGGGGCAGACAACGACGACCGAGTATACTCCAAAGCTGTTTTTTGACGAGTACGGCTTTGAGCCAAAGCACATTATTGACCTCAAGGCTCTGATGGGCGACAGCTCGGACAACATCCCCGGCGTGCCCGGAGTGGGCGAGAAAACGGCTATGGAGCTTGTTCAGAAGTATAAGGATATCGAGACCATTTATGACGGGCTTGACACCATAGATGTCAAGGAGGGTATGCGCAAAAAACTGCGCGATGGCAGGGAGAGCGCCTTTTTGTCCTATGAGCTTGCAACGATACACACCGATGCGCCGATAGAGTTTGCACCCGATGACGCAAAGTGGAGCGAGGACTATAAGCCCGAGCTGTACGATGTGCTCAAAAAGCTCGGATTTAATAAATTCATCGAAAAATGGGGCGTGAGCGAAAGTGCCGAGAGCGCGCAGAAGACTGTGATTGAGCGAATTGAATATGTTGAATATGCCTCGTTTGACGAGATAATGCAGGCTGTTCAGAGTGCCGACGAGATCGCCGTAACGGCGGATGAAAGCTTTGACAGTATTGAGATATGCGACGGGAGGGCAGTGTACATTGCACGTTGGAGCAGCCTTGGGGACGATTATTCAAAGCTGCTGAGCTTTGTGTTTTCGGATAAAGTCAAGAAGACTGCGCACAATGTCAAAAACCTGATGACGCAGCTCATTGCCGAAAAGCTGCCGCTTGACGGCTTTGTATATGATACGGCGCTTGCAGGCTACCTTCTTGACGCAACTGCCGGAGACTACAGCCTCGGCAGGCTCAGCATGGGCTATTGCGGCACGGAGCTTGACGGAGCGGAGGCTGTGTACAGACTGCGCCCTGTGACCGAGAAAAAGCTTGAGCAGCTCGGCATGACAAAGCTCTTCTACGAGATAGAAATGCCGCTGTGCCGCGTTTTGGCCGATATGCAGGAGCAGGGCTTTATGATAGATAAGGCGGCTCTCATGAGCTTTGGCGAAAGCCTGACCGGCACGATCGCGCAGCTGGAGCGCGCCATATACGAGCACGCCGGGTGCGAGTTTAACATCAATTCGCCCAAGCAGCTCGGCGAGGTGCTTTTCGATAAGCTCTTGCTCCCGGCCGGCAAAAAAACGAAAACCGGCTGGAGCACAAATGCCGACGTTCTTGAAAAGCTGCGCGGCAAGCACCCGATAGTGAACATGGTTCTCAATTACCGCATGCTCACAAAGCTCAAAAGCACCTATGCCGACGGGCTTTTGAAGCTCATCGATCCGGACGGCAGGATAAGAACCAAGTTCCAGATGACCGTCACCGCGACCGGCCGACTGTCGAGCACCGACCCTAATCTTCAGAACATACCCATACGCAAGGAGCTCGGCAGCCATATCCGCGAGATGTTCATTGCATCTAAGGGAAATGTCCTTGTCGATGCCGACTACAGTCAGATAGAGCTGAGGCTGCTTGCGCACATATCCGGCGATGAGCATATGCGCGCGGCGTTTTTAAGCGGCGAGGATATCCACACCGTCACAGCCTCACAGGTGTTCAATACGCCGATCGATGAGGTAACGCCCTTGCAGCGCAGCCGCGCAAAGGCCGTAAACTTCGGCATAGTCTACGGCATATCACCGTGGTCGCTTGCGCAGGATATCGGCGTAACGCAGGGTGAGGCAAAGGCGTACATGGATGCGTATTTAAATAAATACGACGGTGTGCGCGAATATATGAAGTCCATCGTCGAAAAGGCAAAGCAGGACGGATATGTCACGACGATCTATTCGCGCCGCCGCGATCTGCCGGAGCTTAAATCGTCGAATTTCAACACAAGATCGTTTGGCGAGCGCGTTGCGCTGAATATGCCCATCCAGGGCACTGCGGCAGATATAATAAAGCTTGCAATGGTGAATGTGTATAACAGGCTCAAAGCCGAGGGACTAAAGGCAAGGCTCATTTTGCAGGTGCATGACGAGCTTATCTGCGAATGTCCCGAGAATGAGGCGCAGACCGTTGCAGACATTCTGCGCGAGGAGATGAGCGGAGCTGCCAGGCTCAGCGTACCGCTCACGGTCGATGCGAAAATAGGCCACAGCTGGGCAGAGGCACACTGATGCTGACTTATGAACAAGCCGGGGACGTTCTCGACGATCTTGTTGACGAGCTGCCCGAGGAAATATTCAAAAACTTAAACGGCGGCGTCAGCTTCGTTGAGGACGCCGTGCGCAGCGACGACGGAAGATACACGCTCGGCATGTATTTCCGCGATAAAATGGGGCGGCATATCGAGCTGTATTACGGTTCGTTTACAGAGTTTTACGGAGACATGGATGATGAGACCTTCCGCCGACGCTTAAAGAGCACGCTCCACCATGAGCTTACGCACCATATCGAAAGCCAGGCCGGCGACCGCAGCCTTGAGCGTTGGGACGAGCGCCAGTCCGAGCTTTATGGTTTTGGCGGTATTGACGTAAAAAGCATACTGTTTGTGTGCGATGATAACAGCATGTCGCTTGTTGCAGAAGCGGTATTTAACTCGTCAAAGGGCGATTACTGCCCGGAGATCATGGCATATTCGGCCGGGATCGACGTTAAGGACGAAATAAATCCGCGTGTGAAAAAATGCTGCGAAGCGCTCGATATAAGGCTGCCGCACGGATATCCTGTGCCGGTAACGCGCGAGCTTATCGAACGATGCGATGTCGTGCTGTGCATGACGGCGCTTCAGGCGCAGAAGCTGTCGGATGAATATCAGGATATGGACGAGCGCATTATGTGCCTTGCCGATGAGGATATCTATCCGCCGACGCTTCCGATAGGCTGGAAAAAATGTGTTCTGCGCATTGAGGATGAAGCTCTTGCCGTCATAGACGAGCTGCGCGAGGAGGACATGTGATGGTGCGCATTGTCGATACAAGAGCCGAGCACATTGACGATATCCTGCGCATCGAGCAGCAGTGCTTTTCACTGCCGTGGACTCGCGAGCAGCTTACAGCTCAAATGACGGATTCCATGCATGTTTTTCTTGCTGCCGAGGCCGAAAACGGCAGGGCAGTTGGCTATGTCGGGCTTATGTACGTCCTTGACGAGGGGTATATATCAAACGTCGCCGTGTCGCAGGACAGGCGGCGCGAGGGGATAGCCGATATGCTGCTTGACGAGCTTCGCGCGCGAGCCGAGGCTAAGAAGCTAAGCTTTTTGACGCTCGAGGTGCGCCTTGGCAATGTGCCGGCGCAGAGCTTATATAAAAAACACGGCTACATCGAGGTCGGCCGGCGAAAGGGATACTACAGCCTGCCGAAGGAGGACGCCGTTTTGATGACTTGTTTTCTAAGTGAGGAAGAGAAATGAAAATACTTGCCTTTGAATCATCCTGCGACGAGACCGCCGTCGCTGTCGTAGAAGACGGACGGAACGTATTGACAGATCAGATATTCTCGCAGGCCGACCTGCACGCCATTTATGGCGGTGTTGTGCCGGAGATAGCGTCGAGAAGCCATGTCGAGGTCATATCCCGTCTTGCGCAGCGCGCCGTGGAGGCTGCAGGAATAGAAAAAAGCGATATCGATGCCGTCGCGGCGACCTATGCGCCCGGACTTATCGGGACTGTGCTTGTCGGACTCAACTTTGCAAAGGCAGCTGCCATGAGCCTCGGCGTTCCGCTTATCCCCGTGCACCATATAAAGGGGCACGTTGCGGCAAACTATATAGCATATCCCGAGCTTGAGCCGCCGTTTTTGTGCCTTGCGATATCAGGCGGCAATACGCTTATAATCGACGTGCGGAGCTATACGGACCTCAAGGTCATCGGCGCAACGCGCGACGATGCGGCAGGCGAGTGCTTTGATAAAACCGCACGCGTGCTCGGACTGCCGTATCCCGGGGGCAAGCCCATTGACGATCTTTCGCAAGGCGGCGACGATAAAAAATATCATCTGCCGCGCACGCATATTGAGGGGCATCCATATGAAATGAGCTTCTCCGGCCTTAAAACTGCCGTGATAAATATCGTGCACAATGCCGAGCAAAAGGGCGAGGAGCTGGACAGAGCCTCGCTTGCGGCATCCTTCACGGCCGCCGTGAGCGATGCTCTTGTGCCTCGCACAATGATGGCGGCAAAGGAGCTCGGCTATAAGAAAATCGCCATTGCCGGCGGTGTTGCGGCAAATTCGCGCATCCGTGCCGATTTCAAGGCTGCCGCCGAGAAAAACGGCTGTGAGCTGTTCGTTCCGCCGTTGAAGCTTTGCGGCGATAATGCGGCAATGATAGGCTGCCAGGGCTATTATGAGTACCTTGCCGGGAACACTGCCGGCTGGGATCTCAATGCATACGCGAATATGGAACTGTAAGGAGAGGGCGTATGGGCGTACATGACGGACACAGGGAGCGGATGAAAAGCCGCTTTGTCGAGGCCGGCCTTGATGGCTTTAACGATCATAACGCACTTGAGATGCTGCTTTTCTACGCCGTTCCGCGCAAGGACACAAATGAGCTTGCGCATAGGCTTTTAAAGCAGTTCGGCTCGCTCGCATCCGTTTTTGAAGCAAAGCACGAGGAGCTTATGCGTGTTGACGGGATAGGAGAAAACGCCGCAACGCTCATAAAGCTCATTCCCGAGGTCAGCCGTCGCTATCTGCTTACTAAAAGCCTACCGACGAAGGTTATCCGCCGCAGTGAGGATGCCGGCGCATATTTTGTCGCCAAGTTCATGTACGAGGTAAATGAGATATGCTATGCGCTGCTTTTAAACTCATCCAACGGTATAATAGCCTGCAAGGAGATAAGCCGAGGCGTTGTAAACGCAACGGAGGTCGGCATAAGAATGCTTGTTGAGGCGGCTATAAAAAGCAACGCTGCCGCCGTTATCATTGCCCATAACCACCCCGGTGCGCTGCCGCTTCCGTCGAAGGAGGATGAGTACTGTACCGTTCTTGTGAAGAAAGCTTTGGAGCTTGTCGATATAAAATTACTTGACCATATTATCGTCGGTGGCAAAGAGTTTCAATCTCTTAACAAAAATGGACTTATGTAAACGAAATGATGTTTTCAAAATGTAACAAAATTCGACTTCAGGACTCTACATAATTTTACATATCGGCGCTAAACACTGAAATTCAATGATTTTTCAGTGTTGAAAACTCTGTTGAAAATGTTGATAACTATTTGCAAAATAATTTTTGAAATAATTATGTAAACGGTTTGCGACTGTTTTGTAGCATTGAAAAAGTGCTGAAATTCTTATATTTTTTATAAACATAAATTGTCAGCATAGTGTCTTACAAATTTGAGCAATAACGAGCAGTTATAACTTTTTTTGTTTGACTTTATCGCCGCCATGTGCTAAAATGCGAAATGTCCTTTGCTGGTGTGGCTCAATGGTAGAGCATCTCACTCGTAATGAGAAGGTTGTGAGTTCGATTCTCACCACCAGCTCCATGGAAAAGATCACCGGGAAAAGTATTTGACTTTTCTCGGTGATCTTTTTATATTGCAGCAAACTGCCGCAGACTTTTTTCAGTCATTTTCGGTGCGGATAAGGTTGCTGACATACGGACGCTTTCCGGACAGTACCTCGTCATAGAAATTCTGCTTCCAGTCGATATAGGCGGTGCTGTCTTCAAGCTCCTTGGCCGTTTGGCGCAGACGCTCCTGCTTTTTAGCCTGCATTTCCTTTCGTGGGATAATGGCCGATTCTCCGGCAAGGCAAAGCTCGAGATATTCCTTTCATATCCTCCGTGATTATAATTGCAATGAGGAGACAACCATGATTTTATTAGGGCGTAAGCTTAGATCAGCATCATAAGAGTTCCGCCGACTATGAGCACAAGGCCGGCGGCCGCTTTCTTTGACAGCCGCTCCTTGAAAACAAGCGCCGAGAAGCCGATCGAAACAAGGATGCTCAGCTTGTCGATGGGAACGACTACGCTTGCAAGGCCGTCCTGAAGCGCTTTATAGTAGCACAGCCACGAGCCGCCGGTAGCAAGTCCGGAAAGGCAGATAAAGCCCAGCTCGTTTTTGGGAATATCCTTTAGCGTGTGCTGCTTGCCCTTTATGAACACGATCAGCCACGCCATGATCAGCACAACGCCTGTACGGATGGCTGTTCCGAGGTTTGACTCAACGCCGTCAATGCCGATCTTGCCGAGGATAGAGGTCAGCGACGCAAATACTGCCGACAGAACGGCATACAGCAGCCAACTCTTTTTCTCCTGCTTCTGCTCGGTATCAGCCTTCTTTTCAATCATCATGAACGTGCCGATGCCGATGAGGACAACAGCCGCCGCTTTAAGCCACGAGATCGGCTCGCCGAGGAAGATCAGCGCCAGAATTATGGTGAGTATCGTTGAGGACTTGTCTATCGGCACGACCTTGTTCACATCGCCGAGCTGCAGCGCCCTGAAATAGCAAAGCCACGATGCGCCGGTCGCAATGCCGGACAGGATGAGGAATATCCACGTTTTTGCGCTCAGCCCGGTGATGGTCGGAGCCGAGCCGACTATCCAAACCATCAGCCACGAGAAAATAAGTACAACTATGGTTCGTATTGCAGTTGCGGCGTCGGAATCGGTCTTTTTGATCCCACATTTTGCGAGAACCGACGTCAGACCGGCAAAGAGAGCCGAGCCGAACGCGAAAAGTATCCACATAATGTTCGCCTTACTTTCTATATATCATGAGATCATTATAACACAGCCGCCGTCATTACGGCAGCGTATTATAAATTTTACATTATACATGTAAAAACACGGTGCATCCTGAAAGCTGCACCGTGTAATTTGTTTTTGCTTCGTATCTCAATCGACTACAAAGTAGCGATAGAGGAAAGTTACGATCTGCGCGCGTATGCACTTGTCATTCGGAGAAAATGTTTTTGCCGTGGTGCCTTTTGTCACGCCGACTTCGACCGCCCAGTCTACTGCATCTGCATAAAATGCATGCTTCGGGACATCTGTAAAACCGGCCGATTTATCGGCTTGAGGATACATATCCCAGCGCCAGAGAAATGTAACGACCTGGGCCCGGGTGACGGTCGCTCCCGGCTGGAAGTGATCGGCGGTGACACCGGTGGTGATGCCTTCCTCGGAGGCCCACAGAACGGCTTTGTAGTAAAAACTGCCCTTTGGAACATCGACGAATTGGCAGACGGTCGATGCGGGCTCGGGGCATCCGGCTGCCCTCCACAGGAAGGTGACGACCTGAGCACGGGTGCAGCTTGCATACGGACTGAAAGTCGTTTCTGTAGTTCCGTTAGTTATGCCTTCATTGACTGCCCACAAAACAGCATCGTAGTAGTATGCCCCCTCCGAAACATCGGTAAAGTTGTTTGCGTACGGTTCATCCGGATCATCCGGCAGGTCGGGATTTTCGCTGTCGCTGTCGGGGGCATATATGTTCCCGCTGCCATCTTTTGCGTAATAGTCATCGTATTCATCCATGGGTATGAAAACCGTGCTGCTTTCGCCGTCAGATATCGGGAGAGAAGCAAAGTCAACGGTGCGGACAGGCTCAGGCTCGGATGCGTCGTAAGTGTAGATCTCTGCACCGACGTTGGCTGCATCTGATCCGGAAACCGTGAAGCTGTATCCCGAACCCTCGGGCAAAGTGGCGATGAGTCCGATATCTGTCATCTCGAGTGATACCTCTCCGCTGACGCAGGTACCGTTTGCATAGCTGCCGACGGACTGGCCTTTTGTGTTCCAGAAATCGACCTTGATGTCACAGGTTTTAAGCTGCTTGTCCGCAGGCGGATACACCAGGACGGTGCGTGCGTGATAGCTGCTGTAGAAATCGTCCTCGCTCTGCAAATTGTCAACTTCCAGATGCGCAAGATAGTGCTCGGGATAGTGGGCAAGTCCGAGCGTGTTGAGATTCAGAAGAGCATCGGGGATCAGCGTATAATTTAACAGTGCACAACTGAGCACTTTCTTGAGTGCGCTGTTTGAGAGCACGCACCTTAAAGTGTCGCTCTTTTCAAAAGGAGAGCCGGGAGGGGTACCGAGCTCGCTTCCGGTGAAGTCCATTATATCCTGCTGGACATCTGTGTAGAGAACTTTTCCGAATGCGGAGCTGCCGCCGGGACCGTTTGTGAAGGCTACCTCGCAGAACCTATCCAAAAATGTGCGCTGAGAGGGTTTGATTTCTCGGGTAAATATTCCGGAGATCTCCTCAAATTTATCCCACAGCTTGTCGTTTTTATCGTAGGGAAGCGACAGCGTTGTTCCGTACCGCGTAAAGCCCCATGCCGTGGGAGCAACGCGCGGCACCAAGTCCACAGGACTTACTATGTTGAAAATGTTAGGGTCAAAAAACGTTTCTGCCGAGTCGCGGGATGCGCCTGCCGGAGTTGCAAATGTGTAGACGTATATATCCACGACGTTGGGCTTTATCCCGCCGATCGTCGCATTGTTCAGCGCACGTCCCAGGAGATTGGCAACGGCAGCGCCGCGGCTGAAGCCTACTGACCAAATCTTCAGGTCACCCTTGATCTCGTGGCTCTGAACATAGTCACTAAGACCGCTCAGAACGTCGTTGGCAGCAGTCTGGAAGCCGTAATGGTTGCGGTTGAGCTTTTCCTCGCTGTTGTACACGTTGAAGTTGCTTGCCCATTCGCCGCCGTAGCCGCCGCCGCGGATAGGAACGGCGATCAGGGTGTCCGTGCCGCCGTCCTTATTCTTGATATACTTCATTGCCAGCGTGTAGGCGACCTTGTCCGATGTATCATCAAGCGGCACATCATAATTAACGTATTGAATCGAGCTGAAATTCAGATTGTTCAGCAGCTCCCGAACATTTTCGGTTCTGGAAATCGCCGTGCCGACGCCTTCGCCGCGCCATGTGGTGTTAGCATTTGTTGAGAAGGTCGTCATTTCAAGGCACAGCGAGGCCTTTGCAAGATCGGCACTGTAGCCGTCATCTTGAGCGTAGAAGTAATCGTCGGTGTAATTAAACTGCCAAGACCGTTTGTGGCCTATATTGCCCTCGAAATTGAAGTCAACGGTAATGGACTCGTTATCTCCCGGCTTTGGATCTGTCGGCGGAGTCTCGGAGGGGACGTTGGAAAGATCCCAATCTTTGAGAATGCTTGCGCGGCTTTCAAGAGTGTAGAGCTTGCTCTCGGCATCGGGCTTACCCTTGAGAACAGCATTGCCGTTGTAAGTATAGTTTACTGCAAGATCGTCCGCGACTCTGTTATTAATGCTTTGACCGCCGGAATTGCGAACACTGCTCGCGCTGCTGAGCGTGAAGAAATCATATGCGCTTCGGGAAGTGCTTGCGCATTCAACATTGACCTTTTCGAGGGCATTGGCGGAGTTTTTTGAGTCTTCGTCGCTGATGCCTGCCAAACGCGCATAACCGGGCGTCTGAATATTAACCGAGCCCATAACAAGGCAGCTGTCAATATCGGCAAAGCGACTGTTGTCGCCTATGCCGGCAACGCTGATATCGCTGTCTTTATTCGTGCCGGTGTATTTAAGGTCGATGTCAAGGTCTACGATGCAGTTTCTTACTGAGCCTTTCCCTCTCGCAATACCGCATGTTATGAATCCTATGTTGAGCTTATCAAAACTGCGCCGTACTGTCATGCTGACATTGCAGTTTTCAATAAGGCCAGTGTCATCACCGTATGAGTTGTAATAAGCAATGCCGCAAATGCCGCTGTCAGTGCCCAAAACATCGTTATCTTCATCGGTGCTTATTACGGTAACATTAAGATTCTTGATGGTGCCTAAGTTTTTCTCAATGAGCGTGCTTTTGAGATTATATATAGTGTGGCCGTTGCCGTTAACAACTCCGCCTTTAGGCAAAGTGCCGCAGGCTGCGTTGTTAAGCGTGTCGTATGCAATGTTCTCTGCGCTTGCGTCGATATCGTTCATCAGCAGGTAATAGCCGCTGCCGATGTTCTCCTTCAGGTCTGCTAAAGTGTAGATCGGCACATAGCCATCGGGAATATCCGACGCGGCAAAGGCAGATGCCGGCAGCAGCGCGAGCGCCATCACAAGCGCCAAAAAACCGGCAAGAAGTCGTCTTTTCACAGGCTCGCCTCCTTAAAAGCGGTAAAACTCGGTCTGGTCGCTGTCGGGACGGTAAACGGAAACAAAGCTTCCGTCGGAGCTTGAATATGCGTAAACCTCCGATGCGTCAACGCCGGCGAGTCTTATAAGCTCTTCGCCGTCAAGGCCGAGAACGACTGCGTCGCCGTTATCGTCGGTAACGGAGAGAACAAGCTCATTGCCGGCAATGCTTCCGCCGCCAAGCTCGGAAATTATCTTGTTCATTTCCGGCAGCACAACGGTGAAATACGGATCCTCCGAGGTCTGAGTCCAGCTTAATATCTTGCGCTCTTCCTTGAGTGTGCCGTCAAGGCCGTAGATCTGAGCATAAAGATCAAATGTCTTAGGCTCGCCGTCCGGGAAATACACGGTGTCGGCAGACACCTCGTTGCCGTCTGCGTCCTTCCAGATAAAGCGTACAAGACCGTTTGCACACAGAACTACCTCCGCACCCTCTTCGCCTTGAATGACCTGCCCTGTTACGACATTTATCGCGTAGTAGCGAGTGCCGTAGCCTTTTGCAAGCCACGATGCCACAAACCAGCCGTTTGTGCCGCTGCCGTCAAGAATGCCGAGATCGTAATCGAGAGTGTATATTAGCTTGCCGCTGGTTACGGCCGGAGTACCTGTTGCGGCAACTCCCGGACCTGTGGGCTGCTGCGTAGGCTCGGCTGTCGGCTGCAAAGTTTCGGCGGCGCCGACGTCGGGCTTATCGTTTGCGCCGCCGCATGCGCCGAGTATCATAAGCAATGCAAGCAGCAGGCCGATAACAGAAGCTTTTCTCTTCATGGTAACATCCTCCGTGATTTACATGTTTATATTAAATTCAATTTCAATATCGTTTACAGAGAGCCTGCCGAGCCCGGCTTTGCCGACGGTTTTGACGTAGCAGCCGCCGGAGCCGCCCTTGAGGGATATTATCTCGGGGCCTATAAGCTCAAGCGCGCCGCTGCATTTTAAAACAACAGGCTCCTGCCAATACGGAGCGAGGCTGCCGTATTCGTCAAGCGCGCGTATGCGAACCTCGGCAGCATCGTATGTGTTACCCTCGGAAAGCTCTGTTTTGCTCGGAACTGCTTCAAAATGGACTTTCTGACCCGGCGAGCGAGTCACTCTTTTTATTACCTCGCCGTCTCTTATCGCGTCAAAGCGCCACTTCGTGGCCTCGCCGCCCCAGTTGCCGACGTATTTTCCGTAAAGCTCAACGCCGTCGGAAAACTTAAAGCCCTTTGTTAGCATAAGCCGCGCAAACTTTGCAAGAATTTTCGGAGGAAGTGCGCTCGGACCGGATTTGGCAACGGCAAGCAGGCATTCTTTAACAGTGGCGGCCGTCTTTTCGTCAAAGCCCTCCTGCGTTATAAGCAGCTCGCCGATAAAGTCGTCAATTATGACCGGTGGATGGGGGAGAGCGGGATATTCATCTTTTCCGGGGAAAAACTCGCGGACGAAAACTCCGTCCTTATAAAGCTTCACGCTGTCGGCGTTGGTGAAAACATAGACCTTGCCGATATCGCCTGCCGGGTGCTCGCCGATATCCATGGACGAGGAGACAACGCAGCAGGGAACGTTGTCGCTCTGGCTTGCATAAACCGCGGCCGCGAGCTTCGGATTGCGGAACATGTCCATAACGCCGTGGTAGCATATCCCGTCGCCGCTGCCGAAGTCCTGATGCGTGTTGTAGTCAAACATGCACCACGGGAATATGCCGCAGATATCGTCGGCGGCATACATCGCGTCGAGCACCTTCGCGTGTCTGAGCGCGTGGCTGAGCCTGTGCCGCTCATCGTCAAAGGGCTTTGTCGGGAACATGTGCCCGTTGCACTCGGAAACGAAATACGGCCTGTGCTTCTTGCTCGTCACGTTCTTTTTCGCTTTCAGACCGGCATTGTCGCCGGTGTGCGAAAAGTCGTTGTATGCATAAACATCCTCAAGCAGCCGGCTTTTTTCAAGGTACCTGACGCCGCTCGTCTGGCGGCCGGAGTCGAGTGTGTGCGCAACGGCATTCGTTTTTCTGTAAAGCTCGTCGCAGTCCTGCGATTCGTTTATCCTGACGCCCCACAGCATGATAGACGGATGGTGCATATACTGCCGCACCATTTCATCGGTGTTTTTAACCGCCTGCCGCTTCCAGTCCTCGTCGCCGATATGCTGCCAGCCGGGAATTTCGGTAAACACCAAAAGTCCAAGCTCGTCGCAGCGTGATATAAAGTGCTGCGACTGCGGATAGTGCGAGGTGCGCACGGCGTTAACGCCAAGCTCGTTTTTTAGTATCTCGGCGTCAAGCTCCTGCACCGATTTCGGCATGGCGTAGCCGACATAGGCGTATGACTGATGCCTGTTAAGTCCGCGCAGCTTTATCCTCTGACCGTTGAGATAGAATCCGTCGTTTTCAAACCTCACGGTTCTGAAGCCGAAACGCAGGCTCTTTTCATCAACGACCTCGCCGCCGCGCATTGCGCGAACACGCGCCGTGTGCAGAGCAGGGGAGTCCAAGCTCCAAAGCTGTGCATTCGGAACGCTCAGCTCAAACGCCTTGCCGCAGGCCGAGGCAATGACCTTGCCGCTGCCGTCAACGATATCGGTAGCAACGCTTTCGCATTCGCTTTCTATCCTCACTCGCAGCTCGTGCAGGCCGGTGTTCTCGATAAGAACTTCTTTGATATACTCGGGATCCTTTACCTCAAGCGTCACCTCGCGGTAAAGTCCGCCGTAGCACAGATAGTCGATGACAAAGCCGAACGGCGGAATGTTAAGGCTCTCGCGCGTGTCGAGCCGAACGTCAATGATGTTTTCGCCGCCGAAATTAACGCTGTCCGTTATATCAACTGAAAACGCCGTGTAGCCGCAGGCGTGATATCCGACACGCGTTCCGTTGCAGAATACCGTTGCCTCGTGCGCTGCGCCGTCAAAGCGCAGTATAAGCCGCTTGCCCTGCCACTCCGAGGGAGCGGTAAAGCTCTTTCTGTAGCCGCAGACCATTTGATAGTCGCGGCAGTCGATATAATTATAAGGTATCTCCCTTGCCGTGTGCGGCAGACGGACGGAGATAGCCTTGTCAAAGCCTGCGTCGTAGTCCTCGGTAAACAGCCAGCCGTTATTGAAAGCAAAGTCCATATCGTAGCTCCTTCGAATTTTTAATGTAATTTTATCATATCCGCGATGCAATGCAAGATGTAGTTGATTTTAAGGCCATAAAACTATATAATATTTCTGAAATTTTTAGATCGGAGTATGAGAATGGATAAGCTTCTGAACACAAAACTGTTTCTGCTGGATATGGACGGCACGCTTTACCTCGGCGACGAGGTGTTTGACGGCGCGGTGGACTTTATCGATACCGTTAAGAAAAGCGGCAGAGAGTATATATATCTGACCAATAACTCCTCGCGCGCCGGCGTTGACTATATAACACGCCTTAGAAAGCTCGGCTTTCCCTGCGAGAAGGAAAATGTTTTCACCTCTGGCATGGCAACGGCAATGTATCTTAACAGCCGCCACAAGGGCGAGCTTGTCTATCCCGTCGGAACTCCGGCGTTTTTGGGCGAGCTTGAAAGCTATGGGGTTCCCCTTGGCGACAGCGAGGAGGTCGGCGTTGTCTGCGTTGGCTTTGATACGACGCTTACTTATGAAAAGCTCGATAAAGCCGTGCATTACCTTCGCCGCGGCGCTGCATTCGTTGCCGCAAACCCCGACTGGGTGTGCCCCATGCCGGCAAATGAGGTCCTGCCCGACTGCGGCAGCATCTGCGCGCTTTTGACCGCCGCAAGCGGAGTCGAGCCGGTGTTTATCGGCAAGCCGAACCGCAATATGGTTGACATAATATCCGAACAGACCGGCGTTCCCAACGAAAATATCTGCTGCGTCGGCGACAGGCTTTATACGGATATAGCCGTTGCTCAGAATGCCGGCGCCGTGTCCGTGTGCGTCCTGTCGGGCGAGAGCAGCCTTGAGGATATTGAAAAAGCCGAGCGCAAGCCGGACTATGTTCTCAAAAACGTCGCGGAGATCGCGGATATACTCAAAGCACACATGTGATTTACAGAATGTTATTTAATTTGCGCACAAGGTGTGTTATAATAGCTTAACGGTCGGGAGGTGAGCGAATGCCGAAGCAGACCGGAACAAAGCAGATAGCGTCAAATCGCAAGGCCTTTCACGATTATTTCGTGCTTGACAGGTTTGAAGCCGGCATAGAGCTTGCCGGAACGGAGGTCAAGTCGTTAAGAGCGGGAACGGTCAATATGAAGGACTGCTACTGCACGATCAAAAACGGCGAGCTGTTTGTCAGATCGCTGCATATAAGCCCGTATGAAAAGGGCAACATTTTTAATAAAGACCCCGTGCGGCCGAGGAGACTGCTCATGCATAAGCGCGAGATAGTCAAGCTCAACGCAAGAGTTATGCAGGAGGGCGTGGCGCTCATTCCGCTGTCGCTTTATTTTAAGGACAGCAGGGTGAAGGTCGAGCTTGGCCTGTGCAAGGGCAAAAAATTGTATGATAAACGAAATGACGACGCAAAGCGAGAAGCCGCGCGCGACATTGAAAGAACTTTGAAGGAGAGACACTGATGAGCAATCCTGTAGTAACAATCGAAATGGAAAACGGCGATATCATAAAGGCCGAGCTTTATCCCGAGGTCGCACCCAATACGGTCAACAACTTCATCTCGCTGGTAAAGAATAAGTTTTATGACGGCGTTATTTTCCACCGAGTAATTCGCGGCTTCATGATCCAGGGCGGCGACCCCCAGGGCATTGGCGTAGGCGGCCCCGGCTACTCGATCAAGGGTGAGTTCAAGATGAACGGCGTTCCCAACGATCTCAAGCATACTCGCGGCGTCCTGTCGATGGCGCGCGCAATGGCGCCCAATTCCGCCGGCAGCCAGTTCTTCATCATGCATGAGGATGCACCCCATCTCGACGGCCAGTATGCCGCGTTCGGCAAGGTCATAGAGGGTATGGAGAATGTCGATAAGATCGCAAATTGCATGACCGGCAGAAACGATAAGCCCATACACCGTCAGGCAATGAAGAAGGTCACTGTCGATACCTTCGGCGTTGACTATCCCGAACCCGAAAAGATGTAATGCACCATGGGGTGCGGTCATCCGCACCCCGTGTAAAGCAATAGTCCAATTACCGGACGGCGTTGCAGTGCGACACGGTGCAACGTTACCGGTCGAGTTGACGCGAAAATCACCGCCCGACTACCGGACGGCGTTGCAGTGCGACGCGGTACAATGTTACCGGTCGAGCTGACGCAAAGATCACCGCCCGACTGCCGGACGGCGTTGCAGTGCGACACGGTACAATGTTACCGGTCGAGCTGACGCGAAGATCACCGCCCGACTACCGGACGGCGTTGCAGTGCGACACGGTATAATGTCACCGGTCGTGCTGACGCAATATAGAACAGTACCAGCCTAAATACGCTACTGAAATGGGGATGTACCGGTTTCGACGGGGGTATGGAGGCAGGAATAGCGAGCGGATGCGCCTACCATCCTAAAAATGGGCAGCTTATAAATTAAAGAACAACAACGATACTGTTCTTCTCGCTGCTTAATTAGCGAGCGTTCCCTCCGGGAGGACCACGGCCCGGAACGGAGCGTCGATCAGTGGTGCCCGTGAGTGTGCAAAGCTTTGAGCACACCACGCATAATGAAGCTACCGACTCTGCGAGCCTGACGGCCGGCGCGCAGGGAAGGGAATATAAATGACCGTATGCGCTCGGAGAAGTTCCTGTTAAAGTGCTTTCGGACGGGGGTTCAACTCCCCCCATCTCCACCATATCCACCGCAGCATATCTGCTGAGGTGGATTTTCTATTGCCAACGCGGTGAAAATATGGTAAGCTGAATCAAAAATAATGAAATAAGATGAAATGAGATACTAAAAATGACAGAATCGCTGTTTTATATTCAAAGAATACGCGCACAATATGATACCGGCATTTTTTCCAAATCCGATAAGCGCATAGCCGACTATCTGCTCGAGCATCCCGGCGCAGTTGATGCTGAAACTGCAAGCTCGATCGCCGAGAAGGTGGGAACAAGCCCGGCAACAGTCGTGCGCTTTTGCCGCAAGCTCGGCTTCAAGGGCCTGACGGATATGAAAAACAGCGCCGCCTATACGAACTATATTGAAAGCTCGACCACGGATATGGACCTGAAAAAGGGCGATGACGCCGAAACTGTTGCCAACAAGGTCGTGCAATATATGAAGATGGTGCTTGACCAGCTGAAGCTGTCGCTCGAGCCGGAGCTTTTGCAGAAAGCAGCCGATAAGCTTGCCGATGCAAATCATGTTGTGATACTGGCCGAGGGCGGTTCGGGCACGATCGCGAGGGCTGCATACGATATTTTTCTCAAACTTGCAATACCGTGCCGCATTGTTGATGATATAATGTTTCAGATCATGGAGATCAGCATGATGGACGAAAACGATGTGCTGTTTTTGATCCTCAACTCCGGCAGAACATATAACGTTTTGCAGAATGCATCTTACGCAAAGCAGCGCGGAATATACACCATCGGCGTTGTTGGAACAAAAGGAACGCCACTGTCAAAGTACCTTGATATCGAGCTGCCGACATGCATTTTCAGCAGCAGTTATCTGAGCGATATCTCCGCTGCACGCCTGTGCGAGCTTGTGACTGTTTCAATCCTTCACTCCATCATGGCGCTCACGCGCGACAGCGAACAAATGAAACGCGGAGAGCGTATTGCTAACTCAATCGAGCTTAAACGTATCCCGGGAAATCAAAAATTCTGAATATAATATCCAGTAAACTTCAACTTAAAAGTACGGTAATTTATGAATTACCGTACTTTTTTACGTTTCAGGAGATAAAATTGTTTGCTTATTAACAAACTATTCGTGTTTTTTACCAAAAACAAAATGTGCATTTTATGCAGTGCAACGAATTTCATAATTTAAGCTTAAAAATGAAATGAAATTTCATTTTTCGCTTGATTTGCACCAAAAACTCTGCTAAGATTTATATAGAAATTGTTGATGATGATGAAAGAGCAAAAGTGATTGTATTGAATGTGGAGCAATCAAAATGAACGTAAAAAAAGAAAAATATAAGAGATGAAAGGAAAAGCAAAAATGAAAAAAGTACTGGCAATAGTTCTCGCGCTGGCAATGGTGTTCGCACTTTGCGCATGCGGGAACGGCGGCAACAACGGCGGAGATGATGCAAATAAAGGCAACTCCGACAACAACGGCAACGAACAGGCCAAAGACTTTTACACTGATCAGATCGATGTAAACGGCATAGACGCTAAGGGAAAGAAGATCGTCTACATTGCCCCTTCGCTTGACATCGAGTACTGGCAGTGGGTTGAGGACGGCGTAAGACAGGCATGTGAGGAATACGGTGTCAGCGTCGAAGTTTATGTTTCCAACAATAGCGCAGCAGATCAGGCCGAGAACGGCGAGACCGCTGTAATTCAGGGCGCGGATGCTGTTGTGCTCAGCCCTGTTTCTTCCGATTCCTGCTCTACCGTGCTTGACGCATGCGAGGACGCAGGCATTCCCGTAACGATCGCAGCAATCGGTTCTACCGCAGACAACTACTATGCATTTATTTCCGCAGACGATTACACCTCCGGCTATGATGCAGGCATTTACCTGTGCGACCAGGCAAAGGCTCTGGGCGGCGACTCGATCGGCGTTCTGGCTCTTCCTATGGATCGTTCCAATGCAAAGGCAAAGATGGCAGGACTTGAAAAGGCCTGCGAGGAAAAGGGTATCACCATTGCACAGACCATCCAGACCAGCAACCTTACCGTTTCAGAATCAACTGATATGTGCAGCGACCTTCTGACTGCAAACCCCGATATCAAGGGCATCTACTGCATGTACGAGCAGGCCGGTATTGCTGCTATCGACGTCGTTGATAACATGGGTGTGACCGGCAAGATCTCTATCGTTTCTTCTGACGGTTCTCCCGATTCAACTAAGGCAATCCGCGAAGGCAGACTCGCGGGGCAGGTCGTTCAGGAAGCAGTCGGACAGGGCTACTGGGCAGCGGTAATGGCGTTCAAGGCCATAAGCGGACTTGATGCAGACGCTCAGGTCATCCTCACTCCCGAACCGCTCGTGACCGCAGCAAATATTGACGATGAGGACGTACAGGCTGTCCTCAAGCTCACTTACCCCGCTTCCGCTGGAGCGTACTAATCCAAATCAGTATTATCGAAAAATGCGGCCGGTGGAGTTATTCACCGGCTGCGACAATTATGAGAATAACAGGAGCATGAAATGTTGACTATAGATCATTCCCCGATATTTGAATTAAAGCATGTGACCAAATCATACGGGAATAATATGGCGGTCAAAGATGGCAACCTGCGTATATATCCCGGTGAGGTACACGCTCTGATGGGTGGCAACGGCGCGGGAAAGTCAACTATGATAAAGATTATTGCCGGAGCACATCAGGCCGACTCCGGAGAGATACAGCTTGAGGGGAAAAACGTAGCTTTTAAGCATCCGAAGGAGGCAATGGACAGCGGCATTCAGGTTGTTTATCAGGAGCTGTCGCTGCTGCCGCATTTGACGGTTTCCGAGAACATAGCCATGCCGTCGAACGATATTGTCAGACACGGTATATATGACTGGAAAAAGTCAGATGCTTTGGCGGCCGAGGCTTTGAGCAAGCTTGGTTCGGCGACTGCGGATATCAGCCCCCATGATATTGTTTCCGAGCTCAGACCCGATCAGATGCAGATGGTTGAGATCGCTCGTGCGGTAGGTCAGAATGCAAAAATCATACTGCTTGACGAACCTACATCGTCTCTGAACTTTGAGGAAACTGAAAAGCTGTTCGAGTCCATACGCGGTCTGTGCAGCGCCGGAATCGGGATCATTTTTGTTTCCCACCGAATGAATGAGGTCAGAGAGCTTTCCGACAGAATTACCATACTGCGTGACGGCGTCGTCATAGTTGACGGCGTTCCGATGAGCGAAAAAACAGACGAAGAGATCGTAAGCGACATGCTTGGCGAGAAGCTCAACGCTGAGGAGAAGAAACGCAAGGATTCGAACGCTTTTGAAAGCTCAGCGGAAGTGCTTTCGATTTCTTTTGACGGATATGACGGAGAATTAACTGTCAAGGAAGGCGAAATAGTAGGTCTTGCAGGCCTTGCGGGATCGGGCAGAAGCTCAGTCCTGCGGACGATATGGGGAACTAAGCCTCGCAGCGATATACATTTGAGATATCTTGGCGAGGAATATAAGCCTAAAAATCCTATGTATGCGCTCAAAAAGAAGATTGCATATATCAGCGAAGATCGCAGCGAAAGCGGATTGTTTTTCGGCCAGCCGATAAAGGAAACGGTGCTTATGGCTCACCGCAACCTGCAGCGAAAGTTGTTTGTCAAGAATAAGTCGGAGGATAAGCTGCTCGGGCAGATAATCGGCGAAGTGCAGATCAAAGTTCCTACTCATGAATGTATGCCAGAAGCGTTGTCCGGCGGCAATCAGCAGAAGCTGCTGTTTGGACGATGGATTACGGACGAGGCAAAGCTTCTGCTGCTCGATGAGCCTACACGAGGCGTTGATATAAAAACAAAGCATGAGATATATCAGCGTGTGCGAAAAATGGTGGAAGCAAACAACGCCGGTGCCCTTGTGGTTTCATCGGAGCTTGAAGAATTGGTCCTGATGTGCGACAAGGTGCTGATAATCCGCGACGGACATGTTGAAGATGTTCTCACCGGAGACAGAATAACAGAGAACAACATGATGGCTGAAATAACTGCCTCAGGAAATACTAAACAGCAAACGGAGGATAACAAAAGTGTCTGATAAAAGTAACAGCCTCAAGCAGCCCCAGGGCAGTTTGGGAAAAACGATAAGAAATTACAAGCTCGAGCTTGGTATGACAGTCATACTCATAGTGCTTTACATAGTGCTGCATGCAGTAACCGGAACGGCGCTGGGCAAAGGCAATGTAATGAATGTCCTCCAGTCTGCAGCTCCTTTGCTGATAATGACCATGGGTCAGCTGCTTGTAGTTATCACAGGCGGAATCGACCTTTCCGTTGGCTCTGTATATTCGCTGTCCGGCATGGTCGGTGCTCTGGTCATGCTCTCGACCGGAAGCATTGCGGCAGGCGTAGCAGCTTGCCTTGCCGTAGGTCTTGTCTGCGGCGTTTTGAACGGCCTGCTTGTCGCAAAAGCAAAGATGGCGCCGTTTATAGTAACTCTTGCAATGCAGGGCGCCGCAGCTTCCTTGACCAAGGTCATCTCCGGCGGCAACTCTCAGACGATCACGCTCACGGCATTCAAAGAATTTAATCGCGGTACGATAGTACCCGGATTAAAGAACTATATACTTTACATGATAATAATCGTTATCGTGATGTACTTTGTGCTCAGAAAAACCTCCTTCGGACGTTGGGTGTACGCAACCGGCTCCAACGAGGGCGCTTCACACCTTGTCGGGATCCCCGTTGACAGAGTGAAGATTCTTTGCTACACGATAAGTGCAGGTCTGTCGTCCATAGCGGCTCTCCTCGGTGCATCGAGGCTTATGACGGTTGAGTGTACGGCAGGTGTCGGTATGGAGCTTGACGCAATTGCTGCGACCTGCATAGGCGGCGCAAGCTTATCCGGCGGACTTGGAAGCGCATTTGGCGCGCTTATAGGTACGCTGCTGCAAAAGGGTATCAACAACGGAATCAACCTTCTTGGAATCAACTCCTTCTGGTCCGGCATTGTCACCGGCATTGTCATAGTGGTGGCTGTTTATGTAGGCAAAATTGCTTCACGCGGCAGGAAAAGAGTATAACATAAAAAGTATAAATAATTTTTTAAGGAGAATTAAAAAATGAAAATCAAAAAGCTTCTTGATCTCTCTCAGACTTTCTATCATAACAATCCCGGCTACATGCCGTACGAGCTATGTGAGATCAATTACGAGACCCTTGTCCCCAAAGACGGCTACACCTCCGAGCGTATCTACATGAATACCCATACCTCAACACATTTTGACGCACCGTTCCATCATTTCGTGGACGGTATGGATGCTGCACAGTATCCCATTGACCGTCTTGTCGGCGAAGCGGTTCCCATCGACCTTTTTGATCTGCCCGAGCATTCGGCGATCACTGCCGAGCATCTTGAAAAATACGCCGACATCGTAAAGCCGGGCGATATTCTGCTTCTCTGCACCGGTTACGGACTCAAGCGCAGCTGGAGCTCGGACTATGTTGATAACTGGACGTTCCTGTCTGTGTCGGGCGCTAACTGGGTGGTTGAGCACGGCGTTAAAGGTGTTGCAATTGACGCGATGAGCGTCGGAGGCCCCAAGCCCGAGGATGAGGGCGGCCCCGTTCACAAAATCTGCCTTAGCAAGGGCATCTGGTACGGCGAAGAGCTTTACCTGCCCCGTGAGCTGCTTGAAGAGAAGCGTTGGAACTTCGCGTTCCTGCCCCTAAAGATGGAGCGCTGCAGCGGCGCACCCGGCCGTGCAATCGCATGGACAGAGGAATAAATTTTAAGCGCAGCTAAAGGAGAATATCGATGAAAGTTTTAATGATCGGGGCAGGGGATATTGCAAAATCCCATGCCAGAGCCGTTGAGAAGCTTGGCGGCGAGGTTATAGGCGCTTTCGACGTAAGCGAGAATGCGCTCAAGTCCTTCAAAAAGGAATTTTACTGCGACGTAATAAGCTACGAGCAGATCCCGGAGTATGTCGAAAAGGCAGACTACGCAGTTATTTCGACGCCTCCGACGAAGCGCCTTGACTATGTCGAGATGGTTCTGTCAAAGCATGTTCCTCTGTATCTTGAAAAGCCCATTGCCACAACTCTGGAAGATGCAGAGAAGATAGTTGCCATGGCAAAGCAGTATGACGCGAAGATAATCGTCGGCTTTGCCCACCGCTTCCGTCCTGCGTTTGTCAAAATGTACGATATGGTCAAGTCCGGCATGTTCGGCGACCCCGTCAACGTTTTCAGTTACCGTGTCGGCGCAGGCTTTGGCTACGGCAAGAATAACGCCATGTACGGCAACTCCTGGCGCACCGACCCCAAGCTCGCATGCGGAATGACTATCGAGTCTGTATCGCATGAGTTTAACCTTCTGACCTCGCTGGCAGGCGAGTTTGATACCATTGCCTGCAACGTCAAGGGAACCATAAGCAACGTTCCGCAGTTCGACACCAACTCGACCATGGTCATGAGATGCAAAAACGGCGCAGTCGCCTCGATAATGACGAGCTGGAGCTCCGGCGCCGGCGCAAACCTCAAGGGCTATATCGGAACAAACGGCAGCATTCTGCTGCGCGGCCGCAACATGTTCGAGTTTGACTCTCTTACATATAAAACAGTAGATATGGATCACGAGGAGAGCATCACATTCAATGATTCCTATGATCTCAACAAGGACGAGGTCATCTACCATGTCCACGTTTACTTCCAGGACTGCCTGAAGAACAACAAGCCTGTTGAGATCGGCGGCCTGTCCGAGGGCATGAAGGTTCTCAAGCTCTCGAATGCAGCTCTTAAATCCGCTAAGGAGCAGAAAACCATAGCTCTCGGTGATTACTACACCCTTTAAGCGAGGAGGATACAAATGAACGAAAAAGTCAGTATGCTCAAAGAAAAAGCAAAAGAACTCAGAAAAACGGCGCTGACGATGATTTTCGAGGCACAGTCCGGTCATCCCGGCGGTTCGCTGTCGTCAGCCGACATCGTAACGGCCCTGTATTTTTCCGAAATGCACGTTGACCCGAAAAATCCGCAGTGGCCCGACAGGGACAGATTTGTTCTTTCAAAGGGCCATGTCTGCCCGATCCAGTACGCGGCGCTCGGCAGCCTCGGATTTTTCCCGGAGGAAGTGCTGCACACCCTGCGTCAGGAAGGCTCTATGCTTCAGGGTCACCCCAGCATGCTCAAGTGCCCCGGCATAGATATCTCCACCGGCTCACTCGGGCAGGGCGCTTCGTGCGCTGTCGGCATGGCTCTTGCCGGCAAGCGCGACCATAAGGACTACCGCGTGTTCACGCTCCTCGGCGACGGTGAGATGGATGAGGGCATAGTCTGGGAAGCCATGATGAGCGCAAACCGTTATCGGCTTGACAATTTCGTCATAATAGTAGATAATAATGGTCTCCAGCTCGATGGTCCCTGCGATCAGATCATGCCGCATATCGACCTGAGCGCAAAGGCGGCAGCCTTTGGCTTTGAGGTCTATGATATCGACGGACACGACATGCAGCAGATACTTGACGCTTTCGATAAAATACGCGCAGCCAAAAACGGCAAGCCCAAATTCATCAATGCAAAAACCGTTAAGGGCAAGGGCGTTGATTTCATGGAAAATCAGGTTTCGTGGCACGGCACGGCTCCCAATGCCGAGCAGTATGCCGACGCAATGGTGCAGATAGACAGGAGCTGAGATCATGGAAAAAGGTAAAATGATAGCTACTCGCGACGGCTTCGGCGACGAGATCGTTGAAGTCGGCAAGGAAAATAAGGATATCTATGTGGTTGACGTTGATATCGGCAAGTCCTGCAAGACCGCAAAGTTTATGAAGGCTCTGCCCGATCAGTACGTCAATGTCGGCATTGCCGAGCAAAACGGCGCCGCGCTCTCGGCCGGTCTTGCATCCACCGGCAAGATCCCGTTTGTCGTGACCTATGCGGTGTTCGGCTCGCTGAGAATGTGCGAAATGATCCGACAGGAGATGTGCTACACCAATCTCAATGTCAAGATCGCATGCTCTCACGGCGGCGTTACCCCGGCAAACGACGGCGCAAGCCATCAGGCGATAGAGGATATGGGCGTTCTGCGTACCATTCCGAACATAACCGTTATCCAGCCGGCAGATTATGTTTCGGCAAGAAAGCTCGTCCGTGCCGCGGCCGAGACCTACGGCCCGATGTATCTGCGCTTCACGCGCGACGCCGTTCCCGTCATATATGACGAGGATCAGGAGTTTACAATCGGCAAGGCTGTCCGCCTGCGCGACGGTAAGGACGTTGCGATAATCGCGATCGGCGATACGGTGCGCCTTGCACTGGATGCCGCGCGCGAGCTTGAGAGCAAGGGCATAAGCGCAAGAGTTCTCGATATGCACACGCTCAAACCGCTGGATAACGAAGCTGTCGATGCCTGCATTAACGATATCGGCAAGATAATCACCGTTGAAGATCACAACATCATAAACGGTCTTGGCAGCGCGGTGTGCGAGCGCGCAGCCGAGGCAGGGAAGGGCAAGGTCGTGCGCATCGGCATACAGGACTGCTTCGGCCAGTCCGCGCCGTATGAGCGCCTGCTTGCAGTCAACGGCATTACGGTTGAGAATATCGTTGAAAAAGCAATGAAAGGATTTTGATTATGCCACTGGTAACAACTAAGGAAATGTTCAGCAAGGCCTACGCAGGCGGATACGCCGTAGGCGCATTCAATGTCAATAACATGGAGATCGTGCAGGGCATCACAGAGGCCGCCGCAGAGCACAAAGCTCCGGTCATCCTCCAGGTGTCCAAGGGCGCGC
>OLSK01000667.1_pt1 | contig 29181 bp, 21 predicted proteins | sample 1672781 | NCBI WGS metagenome assembly OLSK01 (sample SAMEA3136723, study PRJEB25190) | human gut metagenome | biome: human gut; feature: human-associated habitat; material: faeces | place: Austria | collected 2013 | reverse complement strand
CTGGCACGGTAATACTCCGTGTACACCCGGTTCAGGGCGTAGGAGATCTGGGCCAGAATGTTGGCTCGGATGGCACTCTCCGGCCAGGTGGGATAAATTTCGTGGGAGGCCACGTTCTTGATGTACTGGGCGAAGGGCACCACCACGTTCCGGGCGGACTCCCCCGGCGCCCCCAGATGCACCGTGATGGTCTCCGGCACCACGGGATAGGGATAGGGCATCATGCACGCTCCTTTCTCACACCACTGGCTCCAGCATCACCGGCAGGATGGTCTCCACTCCGTCGAATACCGTCGCCGTCCGGCCAGCCACCGGCTGGAACATGGGATGCTGTACCGACACCTGATAGTCCAGCCCGCTGAGGGCGGCGGTGTCCGAGGCTTGAGACCAGGCGAAGGGCGGGGCGGGCAGGCGGATGCCGGATAGGATACCGGAGCCGTCGGTGACGCCCCGGTAAAATATGTGTCCCTCCGTGCCGAAGGCCCGGCTGATGACCCCCTGCGCCCCGGCCACGGGGAAGCGCCCGCCGCCGCAGGTGACCTGCACGCGCAGGCCGCCCCGGTCCGGGTGGGTCCTGAGGAAAACGTCCACAGGTGTTGGCTGTGCTGACTGCATAGGCAAAGACCTCCTTTTTTCCTATCCTATGCAGCTTGCTTCGTCCCGTGCCAAAAAAATTCCCGGAACCGGGGGAAGTCCGGTTCCGGGAAAGAAAAGCGTTATTTCTGGGGCAGATATATCCGCCGTGCAGGCCGAAACCCCAGCATCTCCCCCACGGGGACGGCCACGTCGCCGGTGGCCTCCTCCGCCAGAGTAAAGACCATCACCATCAGCGCTGCATTGGGGAAGGGGCAGAACTCGCCGGGGTTGGTCAGGGAGATCAGCAGCATCCCCAGATAGCTCAGAGCCAGCGCCCGGACAAAGGGCGTTTTTCCGGCCCGCAGCAGGGCGATACGATCCCGCATCAGCACGCCGTAGGCGGCAATGCCCACCAGACCCATGCTGCCCATGATCTGGGCGATGCTGTTGTGGTAGAACACCATGCTCCCCTCTACGCCGGTGAAGAGGTCGCTGTTGCGCTGGCTGATGAGGCCGATGCCAAACACGGGGTTGTGCAGGAAGTCCGTGATGCCCCGCAGGAACAGCTGCACCCGGACGGAGTCCCCCTGATGGAACAGATGACCGTCCTCCATGCGGCTGTCCATCATCAGCGACAGCAGCTCCGGGCCCACCAGCACCGCCAGCACCGCACCGGCCGCGCACAGAGGCAGCACGGCCTTCCGGGGAATGAGGCCCCACCGCACCAGATATACGAAGCCCAGTCCCAGCAGCGCCACACCGAACAGCAGAGCGCTGCGGCTGCCGGTAAGGGCCAGCCCTGCCGCCTGCACCGCCACACCCAGCAGATGGGCGGGCTTTTTCAGCGACAGATAAAAGGACATGGGCAGGGTAGTCAGCAGCAGCGCCGTGGCAAAGTTGCGGTACTTGAGATAGAGGGTGGTATGTACCTGCAGAAATTCCTGCCACCGCACGGCGTAATCCAGCATCACCAGACACGCCATGCACACACCCAGCACGCAGAAAATGGCGGCGAACCGCCGATGCAGGTCGTAGCCCTTGGAATAGGTCAGGCACGACCGCAGCAGCACATAGAAAACCAGCATCCCGCCGCCGAGACACCCGACGTAGTACAAGCTCAGCGGCTGAAGCAACTGATGCATGGACAGGATCCCGCAGCCCCCCAACAGGGTGGCCGCCGACACCAGCAGCAGCCCCGTGGCGCTGCGTCCCACCCGGAAGGTGACGGGCCAGACCATCAGGTGCCAGATCAGCGCCGCAAAGAACGGCGCCGCCAGCACGGCGCAGGGGAGGAAATCCCCCAGACTTTCATATCGCTGGGTCGACAGCAGAAATACCAGCAGGAACGGCGTCACCGATGCCAGCAGATCCCGGCAGAACACCAGCAACCAAATACAGATCCCCAGCAGGGCCATGGCCCCATAGACCGGCTGACGCAGAGCGGCGAAGCCCAGCGCCACCCACAGCAAAAACGGAAAATAGGCACGGCTGAGCCAAAACCTCTGGCTTAGGCCGGACAGACGGCGGAAGCCCCCATAGCAGCGGCGCTGCAGACGGGGCCAAAAGCCGCTGTCCTGATTCAGTGCGCTGAAAGACAGATCCCACATAGAATTGTTTTACTCCTTTTTTCATCCAGACAGGTACATGGACGGCTTCCCTTCCCTCCATGCACATACCAAAACAAATGCTCCCTGAAAAATGTGAAATTTTTGTGAATAATAGGTTTTTTAGGGAACCTTTTTACCGAGGTATATACCGCCCTTCTCTGGGCGTAAGCGGTACTATACCACGTTCCGGCGGGAATGTCAACGGGAGAAGCAGTCGGTTTATGAGGAATGTCCGTCCGGCTGTACTAAGAAAAATCAACGTCTGCCGCAGACCGGCGGCAAAAGAGCCTGAAAATTCCCTGAAAGAAGGGGATTTTCAGGCTTTTCACAGAAAATCCACACAAAAATGGCTGGTTTGTATAACTGACTAACACTTCTGTCACTTTTGGACGCCCTGTCTGGTATCGAAGTACCTATAGGACATCCAGCTCCGGCAGCCGGTCCAGAGCATAGGTGATGAACCGCTTGGCGGCGGGGGAGACGTGCTCCTCCTCCGGCAGGGCGATGCCCAGATGTACCGACTGGGGCGGGTCCAGCGGCAGCACCGCCACCCCGTCCGCCAGATCGGCGGTGAGGATATCGTTTAATAAGGTGATGCCCAGCCCCGCCCGTACCATGGCAATGGCGGCCCGGCTGTCGCTGGTGGCGAAGCGGATCTTGGGCCGGATCTGCAGCTGCTGGAGCATCCGGATCTTGCTGTCCGGCTCGAATCCCGGCAGTACACGGGACGCATGGTAATCGTCGTAGAGTTTTCCGCCGAATTCCAGATACAGCTTATTGTCAAACTTCTTGATGCGCTCGCGGATATGCTCAGACTGCATCGCAAGATATCTGTCGTTGTCAAATCCTATTTTCATCGTTCGTTTCCTCTCTGGTGGCCCGGCACACCATACCCGGGCTTTAAAATCACGAATATAAGTATACCACAGCCCGGGGTGGGGTGCAATGCAAAACAAAGCGCTGAACGCAATTCCGGCAGGATAGGCCGTTTTGGGCGGTATATTGTCCTGTTTTTTGTGAAAATGGTGCCTGTGCAAAACGCAAAGGGGACCGCCGCGGTGTGCGGCAGTCCCCTTTGCTCTTATGAAGAACTATCCGTATGGAGAAGAAAATGGCTTGTTACTTCGCCTCGGCGGGCTGGGGCTTTTTGACAAGGCTCAGGATCACAGCACCCACCACGCTGCCCACAGCCAGCGCCACGCAGTACAGCGCAGCGTGATCCACCACCGGGAATACGAAGATGCCGCCGTGGGGTGCACGCAGTGCACAGCCGAAGGTCATGGAGAGCGCACCGGCGACCGCAGAGCCGACAACGCAGCTGGGCAGGACGCGCAGCGGGTCGACTGCTGCATAGGGGATAGCGCCCTCAGACACGAAGCACAGGCCCATGACGTAGTTCACAATGCCGTTGCGGCGCTCGTCCAACGTCCACTTGCGGGGGCAGAAGGTGGTGGACAGGGCAATAGCGATGGGAGGCACCATGCCGCCCACCATGACGGCGGCCATCACCTCGTAGTTACCGGAGGCAAGGGCTGCGGTGCCAAAGACGTAGGCTGCCTTGTTGACCGGGCCGCCCATATCCACGCTCATCATACCGGCCACGATAGCACCCAGCAGCACCTTGGAGCTGCCGCCCAGTGCGTTCAGCCAGTCGGTCATGGCGGTGTTGATCATGCCCATTACCGGGTTCACGGCGCACATCATCGCACCTACGATGAGAATGCCACCCAGCGGGTAGATGAGCATGGGGCGGATACCGTTCAGGCTGGCGGGCAGCTTTTCGGTGATCTTTTTAAGGAACTGCACGATGTAGCCCGCTGCAAAACCGGCCAGCAGCGCTGCAAGGAAGCCGCCGGAGATGCCGGTGGTGCTGCCTGCGGCAAGGTCGGTGAAGTTTGTGCCGTTCATAGCCAGCACGCCGCCGGCAAAGCCTACGGCCAAGCCCGGGCGGTCGGCGATGGACATGGCGATGAAGCCTGCCAGAATGGGCAGCATATAGCCGAAGGCTGCGCCGCCCACCGTCTTGAAGAAGGCGGCAACGGGGGTGTTCATGCCGAAGTTTGCGGGGTTGATGCTGTAATCATCCAGCAGGAAGGCCAGCGCGATCATAATGCCGCCGCCTACCACGAAGGGCAGCATATGGGAAACGCCGTTCATCAGGTTCTTGTACAGGCTGCGGCCAAAGCTGTCCTTACCGGCGGTGTCGTCCTCGGCTGCTGCGCCGCCCTCGGCGTGGAACACAGGCACCTCGCCGTGGGCAATCTTCTTGATGAGCTCCTCCGGCTTATGGATGCCGTCGTCCACGCGGGTGAACAGCACCGGTTTGCCGTCGAAACGGGCGGTGTCCACCTTTTTTTCCGCTGCTACGATAATACCATCGCAGGCGGCGATCTCGGCGCGGGTCAGGATATTCTTTGCGCCGTCCGAGCCGTTGGTCTCCACCTTGGTGGGCAGACCCAGCTTGTCACCGGCCTTGGTCAGCGCCTCGGCGGCCATGTAGGTGTGGGCAATGCCGTTGACGCAGGCGGTCACGGCCAGAATGCGGTAGCCGTCCTGCGGGATGGCCTGCTGGGTAAAGCTCTCTGCACCAAACTGTGCTTCTTCCTGTGCGTCGATGCACTCCAAGAACTCCTTGGGGGTCTTGGCAGCTTTCAGCTTTTCCACAAAGTCCTCGTTCATCAGCATCTGCATCATGCGGGCCAGCATATCCACATGCAGGCTGCCGTTTTCCGGTGCGGCAATGGCAAACAGCAGGTCGGTGGTGCCGTCATCTTCGGCGTTGTACTGCACCGGGGTGCTCAGCCGCAGGGCGGCCAGACTGGGACGGGTGACCACATTGGTCTTGGCATGGGGCACGGTGATGCCGTTATCCACATAGGTAGAGCCCTCGGCCTCGCGGGCATAGAGCGCCTTTTTGTAGGCCTCCTTGTCGGTGATGTTGCCATGGGTAGCCTGCAGCTCCACCAGACGGCTCAGGATCTGCTCCTGCGTCTGCAGCGCTTCGTCCAGCGCAATGGACTGTGCGGTAAATAACTCGGTAATGCGCATAAACGTTCCTCCTTTGTTCCTTTTATCCTATCAAAGCTGCGCCAGCAGCTCGTCGATCTTTTCCTTTGTGGCAAGCCCAAGGCTGAAAGCCGTTGCGCTGCCGCAGGCCGTGCCCAGACGCAGCGCCTGCGCGTAGCTGCGGCTTTGCAGATACCCGGCCACAAAACCGGCCACCATGCTGTCGCCTGCGCCCACGCTGTTGACCACCTTGCCCTTGGGGCAACCGATGCGGTGCACCTGTCCCTGCTCGTCCAGCAGCAGCGCACCGTCCCCGGCCATGCTTACCAGCACGTTGCGCGCGCCCTTTTCCTGCAAAGTACGGGCAGCTGCCACGATCTCGGCGTCAGTAGTCAGTACCTTGCCCACGATCTCGCCCAGCTCATGGTTGTTGGGCTTGATGAGGAAGGGGTGGTAGGGCAGCACGTTTACCAGAAGGTCGCGGGTGGCATCTACCACGGCGCGCACGCCCCTGCCCTGCAGCCGCGCCAGCAGCCGCTCGTAGACGCTTTGCGGCAGGCTTGCCGGGATGCTGCCTGCCAGAATAAGGATATCGCCCTCGGCCAGCTTGTCCAGCTGGGCTTCCAGCTGCTGCAAAGCGCTTTCCGGGATGGCAGGGCCTGCGCCGTTCAGCTCAGTCTCCTGCCCGGCCTTGATCTTGACGTTGATGCGGGTCATGCCGTTTTCCAGATGCACAAAGTCGGTCTTGAGCCCCTGTGCCGCCAGACCGCGCTCCAGCCATGCGCCGGTCTCCCCGGCCACAAAGCCCAGTGCCACGCTCTCGCAGCCCAGCTGCGCCAGCACGCCGGACACGTTGATGCCCTTGCCGCCCAGCACGCAATCCTCGCCTTGGGCGCGGTTCACTGCGCCCACCTCCAGCGGTGCGTCCAGACGCACAACGTAGTCGATGGCCGGGTTAAAGGTAACGGTGTAAATCATGCTTCTGCCTCCTTTACAAAGGTATACTGTTTATACTTAGGGTTCGGGCAGCGGTTGGTCAGGATGGCACCGCCGTGCAGGTCCGTGATGACCGCCGGGTAAATTTTAGCAAATTTGGCGTCATCCACAAGGAACCAGCTTTCCCGGGCGCGGCGGACGGCAGCGGCCTTTACCGCTGCTTCCTCGGGGTCCGGGGTGGTAAAGCCCGCCTCCAGCGCCACGCCGTTGGCACCCATGAACGCTTTAGTGAAGTTATATTGCTGGATGCTGCTGACCGCCGGAGCGCCCACGATGGCTTCGGTCTGGGGGCGCAGTAGCCCGCCGGGCAGATACACCCGGCAGCCCTTCTGCGCCAGCAGCCGGGCGTGCGCCACGCCATTGGTCACATAGGTGGCTTTGAGCGCCACACCCGTCAACGCCCGCACCAGCTCCAGCGTGGTGGTGCCTGCATCAATGAATACAAAATCCTCGGCAGCAATGAGCGCTGCGGCGGCTGCGGCAATGCTGCGCTTTTCGGCTACCGCCAGCGTCTCCTTAGCCTCCATGGTAGGCTCGTCTGCCAGAAAGCGGCTGTCCGGCAGGGTGGCCCCTCCGTGTACCTTGGTCAGCCTGCCCTGCCGGTCCAACTCGGTCAAGTCACGCCGGATCGTGGATTCGCTGGTGTGCAGCGCCTCACACAGCTGCTGCACCGTCACGGTGCGCTGCTCGTTCAGCTGCTCTAGGATCAGCGCAAAACGTTCCTCCGCCAGCATGGTGTCTTTTCCCTTCTTTCCTTCCCACGCCTGACCGTTTCCGCACGGTCTTGGCGTGTTTTGGTTGTTTGCATCTTTATTATAGCAAAAATCTTGTCAAAATCAATCAGCTTCGGTCATTTTCGATCACAAAGAATTTTCATCATTTTTGTGCAGAATTTCCAGTGCCTTGGATACAAGAGCTTTTTGCACGCAAAAAGACCACCGCACTTGTGTATGCGGTGGTCTTTTCTGCGTTTATGTGACCGGTCGCGACCGGTTTTTGTGCTCCGGCTGGTTTACCTCAGGCATCCGAGCGGGAGTAGGCGTTCTTCATCTGGCTGCTCAGCTCAAACAGCACCTTGTCCAGCGTGTCGGCGGCCTTCTCCTGCAGCATAGCGGCAATGGCGGTGTTGGCTTCCTCCCGCAGGGCGGCGCGGCTTGCAGCGTCCGGCTCGGCGGCAAGCTTTGCGTCGTACTGGTTCACCAGTGCGCGGGCAGCGGAGAGCACGGCCTCCTCGTAGCGCTCGAGGTGGAAGAGGGATTTATTATAGGAGGCGTCTGCCATGGCGGCAATCAGACGGCTGGTCCAGTAGAAGTTATCGGTGGACACAGTGCCGGTGGTGTTGGCCAGATACTCCGGGGTACGCTCCACGTTGGCGTAGAAGGGCACCATGGTGTTGAAGGCGTTGGAGGCATAGGCCACCCACTCCACAGCGCGGGATTCCTCCGGCTGGTCGGGACGCATCTGCAAAAGCGCCATAAAGTCATTGCGGTTGATGCCGATGGAACGGTACGCGCCCTTTGCGGACTTGTCGCCGTAGCTCAGGTAGGGATCATAGGGGGTGCCCTGATAGTGGCTGGACAGCATATACTTGATGTCCTCCGGGGTCACCTTGCGCTCCGGCACCATGCACCACGGCAGGTCATCGGACATGGGGGTGTAGTCGGCGTCGGCACCCTCCCACACCCATGTGCGGGGGTTGAGGTAGCACAGCATATACCATGCGCGGGGGGTGTTGTAAACGTGGTCGGCGTCATCGTGGCTGCCAAAGGCATCCCGGGGGTTCAGTGCGCCGTCCAAAGAGAGGTCGAGGTGATTCTTGGCAATAAACTCCCGCAGGTCGGCAGAGCAGAGGTAGTTTTCCTGTGCGCCGAAGGCATCTTCCAGATCAAAGGTGTCGATGCCCAGTTGGTTGGGCATGACCACATACACATCGTCCGGCACGCGGCGGGCGATCCAGTGGTGGCCGCCGATGGTCTCCAGCCACCAGATCTCGTTTACGTCCTGAAAAGCGATGCCGTTCATTTCGTAAGTACCGTACTGTTCCAGCAGGCTGCCCAGACGCAGCACGCCCTCGCGGGCAGAATGGATGTAGGGCAGCACCAGATAGACGATATCTTCCTCGCCGATGCCGCCGGGCACCTCGGGCTTTTCGCCCTTGGCGGGCTGATACTCCACCAGCGGGTCTGCGCCCAGCACGCGGGGATTGGATGTGATGGTCTCGGTGGCGGTCATGCCCACATTGGCGGCGTTGACGCCGGAAGCCGCCCAGATGCCCTTGCCCTCCACGGCGTTGGGCATGGCGGTAAACCGCAGTGCGCCCTCCGGCAGGGGGATCTCCGCATGGGAGAGGACGCTGCGGTAGATTTTGGGCAGCTCCTCCGGGTGGATCACGGTAAATTTTTTAGCGGTGAAATGGCCGGAGCCGGAGTCATCGTTGCGGGCGATCATGGTAGAGCCATCGTACGATGCTGCCTTGCCGACCAGAATGGTAGTGCAAGCCATAGGTTTTCCCTCCATATTCTATAATGTGCCTCTATTGTAGAACTTTTGCAGCGGAATTTCAACCGGGAAACAAAAACCGCCGCGCTGCGTACCACGGCAGAGCGGCGGGAGATGGAATGCTTTTTTCAGGCTGTTACTGGGCTGCCCAGTAGAAATCCTCGCCGGGCAGCGTACCGCCCACGGCGGCAGGGTCGGCATCGTAGAGCACCTGCAGGTAACCGGAGACGTCTGCTTTCAGTTCCTCGCCGGTCAAGCAGACGATGTTGCAGTTGGGCAGTGCCTTTTTGGCAATGGCGGCTTTTGCCACCACGCCCTGCTCCTCACACAGAGCGGCGGTGCCTTCCAGATCGGTGTTGGCGGCGTTCACGCTCTGGGCGTAGTCTGCCAGAAAGGCGGCTACCACGTCCGGGTGCTCCTCGGCGTAGGCCTTGCGCACCACGGTCACACCGGTGATCAGCTGGGTGTCTGCCACCTTGTCCCACTCGGCGGTCAGGTCAAGGGCTACCCGCAGGGTGTCGTCCTTCAGTCCGGCAGCGGTCACATAGGGCTGGGGCAAAACGGCAATGGCATCCTGCGTAGCGGCCATCTGGGCGGTCACCTCGGTAGCCTCGCTGTAATACTGGATGTCCACATCCTTGTCCGGGTCAAGGCCGTTGGCGGTAAGCAGATAGCGCAGCACATACTCCGGGGTAGTGCCCTTGCCGGTGGACAGGATGGTGCGTCCCTTGAGGTCGGCCATACTGTGGACGGTGTCGCCCTGCTCCACCACATACAAAACGCCCAAAGTATTCACCGCCACGGCCTGAATGCCGCCGCTGGTTTTCTGGTACAGGGTCGCAGCCAGATTGGCCGGGATAGCAGCCATGTCCAGCTCGCCCTTGATGAGCAGCGGCACGATCTCATCCGCAGCGCCGTAAAGCTGCAGATCGTAGTCCATGGCGGCAGTACTGGCCTGCTCCATCGAGAGCAGATTGACAAGTCCCATAGTGGTGGGACCCTTCAGGCCCGCAATGCGCAGCGGCTCGGTGGCAGACAGCGGCGCTGCGATCTCTTTCTCAGAAGCAGCCGCAGAGGAAGCAGCCTCGGACACCGCTGCGCTGGAAGCGGCAGAGCTTGCGCTTCCGCCGCAGGCTGCAAGGCTCAGTGCAAGGCTGAACGCCAGCAGTAAGGACAGGATCTTTTTCATGAAATACTCCTTTTCACACCCGGCACGCCCCAGTACGGGAAGCGGAAACCGGTCTTTTTTTGAAAAATTTTGCAAAATCATTTGCTTTGCGCGTTCCAGTTTACTATAATAGGGGTAAAAATACCGTTGCGTGCGCAACGTAATTGCAGGAGGCTGCGGAGAACGCTATTTTCTCTGCGGAGTTGCGATGAATAATTATCTGCCGCTGTTACAAACCACCACGCTGTTCGCGGGGCTTTCCGCTGCGGAGCTCAGCACGCTGCTGTCCAGGCTGGGGGGCAGTGTGCGCAGCTACGGCAAGGGCGAATTGGCAAGCATGTATATAGACGGTGTGCAGCAGCAGACAGCCGTCAAGCAGTTCAACGAATGGATACGTACCGCGCCCGGACTGGAGCAGCAGTTGCAGGAAACGGGCATGGCGCCTACCGCACGACGGTACACGCCCGCACAAGTGCGGCTCATCATAGGGGTGCTGGGAACACCATGACCCCATGTTTCGCAGAATGAATGTTTTCCGTTTCGCAGGACGAAACTTACCGCTTCGCAGGACAAAACTTTTCATCCCGTAGGACGAAACTTTCCGTCTTACGGGATGAAATTATTTATCCCGCAAGGGGAAATTATCTGTCTCACAGGAAGAAATAGGATGTTATACAGGCTGTCGAGTGCTAATTCCTTGTCATACATAGATGCTTTCTTTTAGAATTCGTTGTTTCGGGCGGCTGTTCATGCGTTCGCATATTCTTATCAGGTTCATTTTTGTCCTTATTTTTCCAAAGAGCCCCCGCCCGTCGAATTGTCGGGGCGAGGGTTCATTTAGGGTTCATTTCCTTATAGCCCCTGTTTACCTTGCCTTTTTCTGCGTTTTCGGTACTTATCTTTCTGTTTCACAACGAGTTCTTGTTCAACGGCCTTTCTCAGGTAACGTTTGGCTGTGGACACAGATATGCCGAGTTCTTTGGCGGCATTGATGAAGTCGATGTAAGAAAAAATCCTCGGTAATTTCTTGAGAACGTCTTCAAACTGGTGGAATTTACGCATGGCTACCGGCGGGTGTCCGGTGTCGGGTAGCGAAGTGCCCAGCAGCAGGCTGTGCTCGATGACGGTGGCTATAATCTGCATGGCGGTGTCGAAGTCGGCATCGGTGCAGCAGTATTCCTTGGCATAGCGGTAGTCGTCCCACTTGCGGAAGATGGTGAGGATGGACGCGAGGCGCATGGCAAGCAGTCCATGACGGAAGACGATGCTGGTGGGGAACTCCTTTCCTTCCACCAGGGCCGACTTGAGCCACACGCCGAACTGTTGCGTATGGCGTTCCCACTGTCCGGGGGTGAAGGTGACGAGGGTGGGGGATTCCAGCAGCAACTTGTGCATCTCGAAGAGTTTCTTTCCCAGCGTATGGAAGTGCTCGCGCAGATCCACGCGTCCTTCGCCGGGGGCACACGTCTCCCAATGGGGGTTGAGCTGGCGGGTGTAGATGAGGAAACGACTGTACAGACCGTTTTCGTGGCTGCGGAAGAAGCCGGTGAACTGCTCCGGTGTGCCGGACATGATGAGTGCCAGGTGGGGACGGGGAACGACTATCGGGTCGCCGTCTATCTTGTACGACTGTGAGATTTCCTCGTGGTGGGCAGCCTTGCAGAGGATGTCCTCATACTTGCCGTAGTCCTGTGCGAGCGAGGAGATGAGGGTGTTGATTTCGGTGGACGACATGTGGCAGCCGAGTTCGCCGTTGGTGGCGAGCTGCTCCAGCAGACGGCTCTTGCTGGTGGTGGAGGAGGTCTTCAGGTATTTGGCTTTGGGTTCTTCGGGCTTCTTGTCGGAGTCGGGAGAACGGTGTTCGCGCAGTGCCTGATGCACCTCGGCTTCCCATGCCATTTGGGCTTTCTCGAAGGCTTTCTTCTGATCGCGACGCTGGCGGTCGTAATATTCCTGGGTGGCATCGAGCAGGCTGAGGATGAATGCCACGACGCCCTTTCCGGCTGCTGCGTTTGCCACGAGGGCATGGTAGAAGTGGGAAGAGTAGAGGGCGTTCTTGTAGAAGAAGCTGACACCGGGGAAGAGGGCGCTGCAACAGTTAAGGCTGCCAAGCAGCGTGATGTCGCGTTCGCGCGGGTCGGAAGCGTATTGCACACAGTCTTTCAGGAATTGGGGCAGACCGCTGTATGCGCTGTCGGGAATGTAGGGAGACTGGGCACGAAGTTCGTTGTTTTTTTCCAACAAATCTTCTTCTTCGGAGCCTGCATCGGGCGGCTCGGCGGGGTCATAAGGGAAATGAACCCTATTTGAACCCTCGCCGGGAATTTCCGTTTTTTGCGGAAGGGAGTCAATGAATTGATAACCAGCGGTTATGCGTTGACGGATGTCTTCGGCTGTGAAATCGGTTGCAGCATAGCGGCGGATGAAGAGGTTGATAACTTCTTCCAACTCCTTTTTTGAAAAACCTTTACTGCGAGACACACGACCCAGCTTCAACGCAAGGTCGTTTCGCTCACCACGACGGAAGGGGTTGCGGTGCTCAAAGTCGTTGAGGAATTGCACCAGAAAACCGGGAGCTGTTGCTCCTGATGCTGATTTTTCTGAGTTTGTCACTCCTGAGATTGCTCCTCCTGAAACAGTTCTTCCTGAGTCTGTCACTTCTGAGATTGCTCCTCCTGAAACAGCTTTTCCTGAGTCTGTTACTTCTGAGATTATTCCTCTTGAAACAGTTCCTCCTGCATTTGCTGCTGTTTCTGAAATTGTTCCCGTTTCCTTTCCCGTTTCTTCTCCCCACTGCATCTTGAAAGTCTCCGCATCGGGATTGTAATACGCATCTGCGTCCCACGAATAGAAGCTGGGTTGTGTCAGGATCTTGCATTTGGAGTCGTAGTTGTGTGCGGCCTGCCGGCTGACGGCTTCTCCTACGGCGGCATAAAGCTGCTCATAGTTCCGCATCACATCTTCGGCTGCCACGCGTACAAACGCCCGTACGCCGTTCTGCGAGAAACTCTTGTGCACCACTGTCACGTAGGGCAGTTCGCAGAGCAGCCGGCACACTTCGGTGGTGCGCAGCAGGGTGTGGTCCATGTCTATCTGGAGCAGTCCGCTGTGCTTGACGAGGTTCTTCACTGCGTGTCCGCCGCTGCACACTCCGGCGGGTACGATGCAGGGCATCCCGTCCTTCACCCTTTGCGCTTCGGCTTCATGCCCCGGCAGGGCGGCAAGGCGGCGGTATTCCTCCACCTGCGCCTTGAATGTGTTGCTACGCACTTTGTTTACATACTCTTGCAGACTGATGGTCTGTGATTGTTTGCTTCGGACTGAGCCGAACTCGGAGATTTTCACTTCTCCTTCCGTACATGTAATTGCCATGTCTTGTTTTTATAAAATGAATACTTATTGAAGCAGACTTCTGCTCCCGCCGCTTGCAATTTATGGCGGAGGGAGAGAATATGTCCGTTCAATGTTTATTACCGCAAATGTACTGAAAATAAGATAGATGCTTTGTCCTGTTTATACACTTTACGACACCTATTGCGGTGTGCTGCAACACTTTGCCTTTGTAAATATGTATAAACATCGTTTTGGCCGTTATTTGTGCTTTGTTAACGATTCAGGGACTTTTCCCGCTCTTTTTCCCTCTGTTCCAGCTTTTTTTCGTAGGCCTTAATCAGCTTCTCGCAGTTTTTCACTATACGCTTCAGTGTGTGATAGGCTTCGTCGCTCACCTCGTACTTCCCGTCGGTTACGGTTTTGATACACTCCATGGCTTTTCTGACATGCTTCAGATATGCCCAACCTTCTTTTTTTTAGTTTCCATCATAATGAATTATTTTTAGGATAAAGGCGGCAAAGGTATTTAATTTTTTTTCATTGCAGCGAACTTCTGCTTCCGCTTTTCCGTCATGCCTTGCATACGGTGCACTTCTCTTTCTGCTCTTCCCTCATGCCTTGCATACAGTGAACTTCTGCTTCTGCTCTTACATACGGTGCACTTCTCTTCCGCTGCTTTTCCGTTACACCTTATTATATAATACATCTTTCTGCTTCAGAATAATTTCTTAAAAAATGTAGCAGAATTGTAATGCTTTTACATATATTTTTGCGTACCTTTGCAAGTGTTTTAAGAAATATAACATTTTTCAAAAACCAATTAGAAACAATTATGTTAAAAGGAATGAGAGTTATTTTTACGCTGATGCTGGTCTTGGCGGCTATGGGCGTAAATGCACAGGTCACCACCTCGGCCATTAGCGGCAAGGTGACCGACGAACAGAATGAAACTGTAATCGGAGCGACGGTTATAGCTGTTCATGAACCTTCGGGCACACAGTATGGCGCTGTCACCAACGTGGACGGACGCTATACGATGCAAGGTATGCGTACCGGCGGCCCGTACAAACTTACAGTGTCCTACGTGGGCTATCAAAGTGCCGCCTTTACGGGCATCATGCTGGAACTGGGCAACACCTATACGCAGAACGTGAAACTGACTCCCAGCTCGGAACTGCTGGACGAAGTAGTGGTGGTGGCAGAAGCCAAAGCCGCTGCCGGAGCCGGACAGAACTTCTCCCTGGGAAAGATTGAGAACACACCTACCGTAGACCGCAACGTCTACGACATCGTGAAGAACATGCCCTTTGCCATGCCTTCCAAAATCGGCGGTATGACGTTTGCAGGCTCCAACAACCGCTACAACAGCTTCCAGATAGACGGTACGGTGAGCAACGACGTATTCGGCCTTGCCTCTTCAGGAACCAACGGCGGACAGACCGGAGCCAACCCCATCTCAATGGATGCCATTCAGGAAATACAGGTGGTAGTAGCACCCTTCGACGTTCGCCAAAGCGGATTCACAGGCGGCGGCATCAACGCCATCACCAAGCAGGGTACGAACACCACCAAAGGATCGGCCTACACCTACTTCAACAACCAGTTCATGTATGGCAAGTACAGCGCCGTACGCGACTATGCCAAGAGCGAACTCGGACAGCAGTTCACACGCACCTTCGGCGGCACACTGGGCGGAGCAATCGTGAAGGACAAACTGTTCTACTTCGTAAGCGCCGAAGCACAGAAAGAGTCTTATCCCGCCAGCATCTATCCGGGATACATCAACTCCTACCTCACTTCGGCCACAGCCAAGCAGATTGCCGATAAATACAAGGAATATACAGGCATCGACGAAGCCTACTCACAGCGCGACGTAGACCGCAAGTCCTTCGGCTTGCTGGCACGTGTGGACTGGAACATCAATCAGGACCACAAACTGGCACTGCGCTACCAGCACAACAACTCCTTCGATGACAACTATTCTCCCGGAGCATACTCCTACGTGTTCAACAACAGCGGCTACCGCATGAACAACAAGACCAACTCCATCGTTGCCGAACTGAACTCACGCCTCGGACAGAACCTCTACAACGAGTTCCGCGCCTCGGCCAGCTTCGTTCGCGACAACCGCGAAGTGGCCTATCAGGGACCCACCGTACAGATTGAAAACGTGAAAGGAAACGACGGCAAAACCAACATCACCGCCAACATCGGTACGGAATTCTCCTCCGGAGCCAACAAACTGGATCAGGACATCTATACCTTCGAGGACAATCTCTCATGGTATTTGGGAAGCCATACGATGACCTTCGGTACGCACAACGAAATCTACCGCATGAGCAACCTCTTCATTCAGGCCGTAAACGGTTCATGGTACTTCAACTCTTTGGACAACTTCCTGAACGATGCACCTTATAAATATACGTATAAGTACACCAACCCCGAACTGACAGGCGGTGACCTCCGCTACGCCCCCATCATGAAGTCAGGACAGTTCGGCTTCTATGCACAGGACAAGTGGAACATCAACACCAACCTTGAGTTGACCTACGGTATCCGCTTTGACATCCCGTTGCTCTTCAACGACCCCACAACGAACGAAGCCTTCAATACATTCGCTGCCGACAACGACATCACATCGCGCGTAGGCGAAATGCCGGGCGCCAAAGTGCTGGTTTCTCCGCGCGTAGGCTTCCGCTGGTATACGGACGACTCTCATAAGACACTGATCCGCGGCGGTGTGGGCATCTTCACCGGACGCGTACCTTTCGTTTGGTTGTCCAACGCCTACAACAATACGGGCATGGAGTCCATGGGTACTACCATCGAACCCAAACAAGGCAACAACCACACCAATACGGCCCCTTCACTGGCACAATATGCCAAAGATCCTATGGGAGCAGCCACATCGGTGGAAACCGGAGCTTTGAGACCGGACATCGTTACCGTAGACAAAGGCTTCAAGTATCCGCAAGTGTTGCGTGCCAACCTCGCACTGGAACAACGCCTGCCGGGTGACGTGAAACTGACTCTGGAGGGTATCTACTCCAAGACCATGAACAACGTGTTCTTTGAGAATCTCGCACTGAACAACAACGGCGAGAAGGTATATGCCATCCCCGGTGTGGAAGCATCTGCCGCTCCTTTCTACTCCAAGACCAAGAGCAATTACTACTCCATCGTGAACCTGAGAAACACGAACAAGGGCTATACCTACGCTTTCTCCGCTTCATTGGCGAAGAGCTTCGACTTCGGTCTGGACATGTCGGCATCTTATACCTTCGGACGTTCCAAGTCTGTGAATGACGGTACAAGCTCGGTGGCTTACTCCAACTGGAAGTATAACTACTCCCGCGACACCAACTCCGAAAACGAACTCGGCTTCTCCAAGTTCGATGTTCCTCACCGCCTCATGGCACAGCTCTCTTACACCACTCCGAAGTATCTGAACGGCTGGACAAGCACCACCATTTCCGTTATCTACAACGGTTTCTCCGGTAGCCGTTACAGCCTGACGATGAACGAAGTCAGCGACTTCAACGGTGACGGCCAGAAAGGTAACTCATTGCTTTACATCCCTACCGAAGCCGAACTGGACAACATGAACTTCGTGGATAATACGGATAAAAATGGCAAACTGATTATGAGCGCAGCAGACAGCCGTAAAGCCTTCACCGAATGGGTGAACAACGACGACTATGCCAAGAACCACCGCGGACAGTATGCCGAACGCAACTCCAACCTGAGCAACTGGGAACATGAGATAGACCTGCACTTGGCGCAAACCATCTACAACGCTCAAGGACTGGGCAAACTGGAATTTACATTCGACATCATCAACTTTGCCAACATGCTGAACAAGAAGTGGGGCGCAAGCTACAGCTCTGCCTACAACTTGTCACCGCTGACAGTGGTAAGCCTGAGTACGGATGAAAATGGTAACAGAAACCCGGGTTACGCATTTAATAATGCCAAAATCAACAAGAGTGACATCTCTTCACGCTGGCATGCACAAGTGGGCATCCGCTTGACTTTCTAAAGCCATTTTTTTTGTTTTTGTATATTTTAGTAAAGGCTATTCCGGGAAACCGGGATAGCCTTTTTTAGCATTAATATGTTATTGAAATAATTCGTTATTTACTTGTATAGATATAATAAATCCGTTACTTTTGTTTCATCCTATCTGACGGACAGAAGAATAAATGACTAAAAACAGAATGATATGGATGATACATTGAAAGTGACCGATACATATTGGGAAATGCTGAAATCGTTGAGCGATGATATAAAGTTGCGTTTGGCTACACGCCTTACGGCTTCTGTCGTAGCCGGAAAAGTCACACATAAGGATAGGACGCAGGATATGATAGAGAAACATATGGGCAAATGGAAAGATGAACGGAGTACGGAGAAATGAGTTCTCTTTCTTTCTTTCTTTCTTTCTTTTATAAGCAATCTTTTTCTTAGTATTTCACCGTAAATATCACCGGATTGTGGTCGCTGCACAGATCCAGATCGGGAGAGTAATAGTCGGTGCAGTCCAGCTTGGACGAATGGAAAGCATAGTCGATGCGCAGCATGCGTTTGGCGTAGCGATAGGTGTACATATATCCATGTCCGCCTGTCTTGAAACCGTCTTGGAGGATTCCGGACAGTTGGCGGTAGGTGTAGGACGAGGGCAGGGAGTTGAAGTCTCCGCACACCAGTACGGGGTGCGGACTGGCGATGACAAGGCGGACGATGCTGTCGGTTTGGGCGGCACGCTTCACGAAGTTCTCGTGCAGGGTTTCCGCAGCATCCTGTACGGCTTGCGCTTCGCGGCGGGTGTCGTTGGCGGCGAGTTCGCGTTCCCACTTCCTGCGATTCTGACTGACGCTGGTGGTCTGCAAGTGATTGTTCAGCAGGCGGAGGGTGTCTGCACCCAGAACAATGTCGCACGCCATGCTGCAATTGGAGCTTCGTGGGTAGGTGATGAAACGTCCTCCCGCAAGCGGGTAGCGGCTGAATACGGCAACGGGGAGAATGCCGCGAATGGAGTCGTCCGCAGGAATAAGGGCGTAGGGCCAGTGCGAAAGGGCGCGGCGCAGACTGTCTGTCGTGAAGTGGGGATTGTCGCCGAACTCTTGGAAGCAAAGCACATCGACATGACGCTGCTGCATGTAACGGGCTATTTCCTTGCAGGAGTATCCGGTGATTTCGTTGCCGAAATGATGTACGTTGTAGGTGGCTACGGTGAGGCAGCCGCCGGACTTGCCTTCCCGGTTCGGCGCCGGAGCAGTGGCAGGCACATCATCATCGGTGGAACCGAACCGGACGACTGCCGTCAGATATTCCCAGTTGAAGAAGAAGGCTGCCAAAGGAACGATAGCCCACTTCTTGCGTGCCAGCGCCCAGCAAAGGGCTGTTATCAGGCAGGACACCAGTAATATCGGTACGGCAAGTCCCAGCAGGGGCATCACCACAGAGCTGTCCGGATGATAATGTCCGGAACGGGATGCTGCAATGGTAACGGCAGCCAGCATCCACGTGGCACCTACCGGCATCCAACGCAAGAGTCCTTTGACAGCGGATTTTCCCATAAACGAGATTTTAGGGGTTAGTGGTTAGTGGTTAGTGGTTAGGGATTAGTGATTAGGGTTTAGTGATTAGTTTTTACTTTGTCACTGCATTAATCACTTTCCCGTCCAGAAACGCTTTCACATTGTCCAGCATGATCTGCATGAGGCGTTCGCGTGCTGCGGCGCTTGCCCATGCGATGTGTGGGGTGATGTAGCAGTTCTTGGCGGTGAGCAGCGGGTTGTCGGGGCGGGGCGGCTCTTGTGAGAGCACATCCAGTCCGGCGGCAAGGATAGTGCCGTTGTTCAGGGCGTCGGCAAGGTCTTGTTCGTTGATGAGCGGGCCTCGTCCGGTGTTGATGAGGATGGCGTTGGGCTTCATCTGCTTCAGGCGGGCGGCATTAACCAGTTCGCGGGTGGAGTCGGTGAGGGGACAGTGCAGACTGATGATGTCGCAGTTGGCAAAGAGTTCGTCGAGCTCCGTCTTTCTGATTTCGGGGGGAAGCTGGAAGGTGGATTTGGAGGTGTAGGCATGCACTTCCATGCCGAAACCGATGGCAATGCGGGCGGTGTTGTAGCCGGTTTGTCCCAAGCCGATGATACCGATCTTCTTGCCGCGCAGTTCAATGAGCGGAGTGTCCCAGAAGCAGAAGTCGGGATTGCTGCTCCAACGGCCCTTGCGCACTTCGTCGGTGTAGTGCTGCACTTGCTGGGCTATGTTGAGGATGTGCGCAAAGACCATCTGGGCTACGGAGGGGGTGCTGTATGCCGGGATGTTGGTGACGACAATGCCCCGTTCTTTGGCAGCGGCAATATCGACAACGTTGTATCCGGTGGCAAGGACGCCGATGTATTTCAGATGGGGCAGCGCAGCTATGGTATCTGCGTTGAGCACAACTTTATTGGTCAGCAGAATATCCGCTCCGGCAGCGCGTTCCGTAACTTCCGAAGGTGCAGTGCGGTCGTAAACAATGCACTCTCCCAAACTTTTCAATTCGTCCCAGGAAAGATCTCCGGGATTGGCGGCATAACCGTCGAGAACTACTATTTTCATGATTATCGGTGATTTGGTGTTAATACTTACAGTTTAATCTTATGCTAAGTGCCTCCTGTCCCTAATCATTCCCTTTCTTTCCCCATAGGGCTTGCATCCTTTCTTTGTGCTTTTGTTCGGCGGGATTGTCCTGCGGTTGCCAGATGCGGTGGTCTTTCAGGTCGTCGGGCAGGAACTGCTGGCGGACAAAGTTGCCGGGATAGTCGTGGGCATATTTATAGTTGTCGCCGTAGCCAAGCTGTTTCATCAGTTGGGTGGGGGCGTTGCGCAGGTGCAGGGGGACGGGCAGGTTGCCTGTCTGCCGCACCAGGGAGAGGGCATCGTTGATTGCCATGTAGGCGGAGTTGCTTTTGGGGCTGGTGGCGAGGTAGATGGTGGTCTCTGCCAGTGGGATGCGTCCTTCGGGCCAGCCCACTTTCATGATGGTGTCGAAGCAGGCATTGGCAAGCAACAGGGCGTTGGGGTTTGCCAGTCCGATGTCCTCGGAAGCGGAGATGACAAGGCGACGGGCTATGAAAGCGGGGTCTTCACCGCCTTCCACCATGCGTGCCAGCCAGTAGATGGCTCCGTCGGGGTCGCTGCCGCGAATGGACTTGATGAAGGCGGAGATGATGTCGTAGTGCATTTCGCCGTCTTTGTCGTAGGCAAGGGGATTCTGCTGGAGGCGTTCGGTCACCATCTCATCGGTGATGACCACAGGGTCGCCGGCTTCGGACTGCACAACGAGGTCGAGGATGTTGAGCAGCTTACGGGCATCGCCGCCACTGTAACGGAGCATGGCGGTAGTCTCCCTGAGCTCTATCTGCCGTTCTTTCAGTTGGACATCCGTCGTTACGGCACGTTGCAGGAGTTCCAGCAGGTCGTCCTTCTCCAGCGATTTCAGTACGTAGAGCTGGCAGCGCGACAGCAGCGGACGGATCACCTCGAACGAGGGGTTCTCGGTGGTGGCGCCTATCAGTGTCACCGTACCCTGCTCCACCGCACCGAGCAGCGAGTCTTGCTGCGACTTGCTGAAACGGTGGATTTCGTCGATGAACAGTATGGGGCTTGCCTGTGAGAAGAAACGGTTGCTCTTGGCGCGGTCTATCACGTCGCGCACGTCCTTCACACCGCTGGTGACGGCGCTGAGGGTGTAGAATGGCGTTTCCAGCTTGTTGGCTATAATCTGCGCAAGCGTTGTCTTGCCCACTCCCGGAGGGCCCCACAGGATGAAGGAGGAGATGCGTCCTGCGTCAATCATCTTGCGGAGCACCGCTCCCGGTCCTACCAAGTGTTTCTGACCGATGTATTCGTCTAATGTCTTCGGTCTGAGACGTTCTGCCAATGGTTGCATAAATCGCTAAAAGATCATCAGTATCATAAACCGTACTCCGCCTTTCTTCACTCCCGGAATGTCGGTATAGGTGAGGCGGCGCACATATTCTATATGCAGCAACTTGAAGATGTTGTAGATGCCCACGCTGGCTTCGACGTAGGGCGTATGGCCCATGACATGGCTGGTGGGCATGCCGTCGCGCATAGGGAAGAGGAACAGGTCGGAATTGCTGCTTTTGTAGGGGTTGTTCTTGTCGGTCAGTGTGCCCCACATGCCGCGGATGCGGAACATCTCTCTCCACTTCAGCTTCTTGATGAGGGGAATGCGGTTGAAGAGCTTCCCGTTCATGTCGTAGCTGAGGGCGAGCGAGGCGTAACGGTCGTTCAGGAATTCCATGTTGTCGATGAGGTTGAACGATTCGTTGTTCTGGGTGATGTATGAAAGGTTTGCCATAGGCAGGTTCAGCAGCGGGAAGGGGACGGTGTTCCACTGTGCGCCTGCGCGGGCTGTGACGTCCAGCTTGCCCCATGAGCCGAACCAGAAGCGCTTGCGGATGCTGGCTTCCGTAAGGTTGAAGTTGTATTCGCCGCCCAGCACGCCTTTCAGTCCGACGGTGTGCGAAAGGGTGAAGGTGGGCGCATCCAGCGATACGGGTACGCGGCGCTGCTTGGTGTTGACAAACGTCTCACCGGGGGCATAACGCAGGGTCAGACCCAGTTCGGTGGTGGTGATGTCGTGCACCAGTGTGTTCTTCTCGTCCCACTCGCCGGGAGTGGTCCCGTTGTTCTTCCAGTATTGCAGCATGCCGGCAGGCTGGTCGTTGCGGTGGCGCGCCATGGCCTTGACGGAGAAGCCGGTGTTGGTCTCCAGTTCGTAGGTGAGGGTGGCGTCGCGCATGTACGACATCTGGTCTACGGTGGTCCATTTCCAGCCGACGAACATATTGTCCTTGTCCGTTGCCAGATACTTGTCCATGGGAGACATCACGTCGTAGGTGTACTGGAAGGCGAGGTAGTGCTTGGGGAATTCCCAAAGGACGTATTCGCGCTTGTTGAAGGAGTAGGCGGCCTGTCCGGAGTAGAACCATTTCTTGTCCCGCGTGCCGTAGGCCCCGTAACCGCTGAAACTCCAGTGAGGATGCAGGTTGCCGGTGGTCATGCCGCTGAGACGGAAGCGGGTGCCGTTCACGTAGTTACTGGTGATCATGGTGTTGATGGGTCCGAAGTCGAACTTGCTGGGGTGCTTTTTGCTGCCCGTCTCCACGAAGTTCTCTATCAGCGCCTTTGCACCGAAAATGACGTATTTGAAGCCCGGTATCTGCTCGATGCGGTTCATGAATACGTCCATGGAGCTTTCCTTTTTGGTGAGTGGCACTTGGCGCACTTTGGCCCAGTATTCGTCGCTCTTGGCAAGCATGTTGGCTTCCTTGATGACGTTCCCTTTCAGGCGGAAAAGACGGGGTTCTATCTCGTCGAATTTATAGTCGCTGTACTTGGTGGTGCGCTGCACTTCCAGTCCTTGTATGCCTTTCATCAGGGCGAGTTCTACGGTCATGTCGTCGTCGGTGAGCACCCAGTTGCTGTCGGGCAGTTGCTCAAACTGCTGCACGATGTCGAGGTTCTCCACGAAGTTGACGCCTGTCTTTTTGGGCAGGTTCATAATGGCTTTCTTTACGGCGTAGGTGGAGTCTTTCACCACGTACAGGTGTCCGGTGAAGCCGAAGTCCTGTGAGTTCTGGGGCACGAAAGTGAGGTGGACGCATTCTTGCTTGTCCACCATGAGCGTGTCCATGAGGTAGAACTTGTAGAAGCTGATGGCTCCGCGTCCGATGGGGCTGACGAAGCGGCGTTGCAGCAGGCGGATGTCGTCATCGTAGATGTTGACGTCGGAAAAGACGTCGGTGAGGATCGTGCCCAGCATATCGCCTGTATTGAAGAATTCTTCGATGCCGCTGGAGTTCATACCCTCGATAATGGTCTTTTCGCTTTTGGGATTCTTACGGTAGATGGTCTTGGAGGAGGTCTCCTTAATGGAGATGGGCAGGATCATCTTGTTGGTTTTGGGCGATACCTCCACCTGATCCTTGAAGAAGGAGAATTTCTTGTAGATGCCTTTCTCCATTTTCTCCGGCGTGACGTCGTTGACGGACATCTTCATCTTCTCGTACTTCTGGTACTGGTAATAGTCGTTCTCCTCCAGCTTCAGGGCTTTCTTGTTCTCGATGACTTTCTTCATGAACTCTACGGCAGGGTTGTTCTTGCGCGAGTACTTCTCTTTCTTGGGCTTGACAACAACCTCGGAGAGCATCACGTCGGCAGGAGCCAGCTCCACGTTGAGTACTTTTGTGCCGGGGGCGAATTTCACTTTTTTGGTGATGTAACCTATGGCGGAGAATGTCAGCTCATTCCAGCCTTTACGAGTCTCTACCTGGTATTCTCCCTCTGCATTGGAGATGCCTCCCACGCCTTTTCCTTCATATTGTACGGTGATGTACATCAGCGGTTCGTGGGTGAGGGAGTCTGTTATGACCCCTTTTATCTGCGCCGACACACCGGTGGAGACGGATAACAGAAGCAGGAGAAGCAGAGCTATGCTATATATTTGTTTCATACATTTCATAATCAATTTGCAAAGTTAGCAATTTGCAGTTAATCAAGAAGCAAATATTTTTTAAAGAATAAGAGGGATACTTAAGAGAGAGCGAGAGTTTTTCTATATCTTTTCTCCGTTTATCAACGTCTGTACGATGCGCTCGGCTGTACGTCCGTCCCAGCGGTCGGGCAGGGTGGTGTGTTTCCAGTCGCCATGCAGCAGTTTGTCGAGAGCGGCGGAGAGGGCAATGGAGTTCTCCCCGACGAGCTCATTGGTTCCGAAACGCCACGTTTCCGGGTGTTCGGCGTAGGTGTTGAGCGTGATGCAGGGCACATCGAGGAAAGTGGCTTCTTCGGCAATGTTGCCGGAGTCGGTCACGATGCCCTTGGCCTGGTTGATGAGGAAGCCGAAGTGCAGATAGCTCTGGGGCGGCAGGATGTGCAGGTGGGGCATGTCAAGCCCCAGTGATTTTATGGCGCGTTCCACGTAGGGATGCATGGGGGCCACGACAGGCATGTCGCCAGCCTTCGCTGCCAGCGTCTGCATCAGGGAACAGAGTACGGCTTTCTTTTCCAGCAGGTCGTGGCGGTTCAGGGTGAGCAAGAGGTAGTTTCCCTTGCGCAGTCCGAGGGTGGAGAACCATAGCGGCTGCATCAGGCGGTGGCGGTTGTAGCGGATGGTGTCGATGAGTATATTGCCCACGTAGTGGATGTATTCCGGTATCATCCCTTCTTGGTTGAGGTTGCGGTTGGCCACCATTCCGGCAGTGAAGAGGTAGTCGGAAATGGCGTCTACGATTGTGCGGTTCACCTCACGCGGCATATTCATATCGAACGAACGCGTACCGGCAATGACATGGGCTACCTTCAGACCGCGCTTCTTGGCTACGATGGCGCAGCTCATGGTGGCGGTCATGTCGTCCACCACCAGCACTACTTGGGCGGGATGTCCGTTGAGTTCCTCTTCGAAAGCGAGCATAATGGAAGCCGCCACCCGCGAATGGTCGCGTCCGCTGATGCCCAAGTAAGCGTCGGGCTTAGGCATGGCGAGGTCGGAAAAGAGCGAGGCATCCAAAGTGGTGTCGTCCTGAGGACCGGTGTAGACTATGCGATAGGATATGTTTTTACCCGCTTCTCTGGCTGCGTCTATGGCGCGGCACAGGGGGGCAATCTTCATGAAGTTGGGACGTGCGCCCGATACGATGGTTATTTTCATTGCTCATATAAATTGGTGAGACAAAAATACATTTTCTTAGGGAAATTATTTGTTACTTTGCAAAAAAAGAAATCCTTTCATGCCTACATTTGTTCAGATACTCGACTTTATTGGCACATTTGCCTTTGCCATCAGCGGCATACGCCTTGCTTCGGCGAAGCGCTTCGACTGGTTCGGCGCTTATGTGGTGGGGTTCGTAACAGCCATTGGAGGCGGTACGATACGTGATCTCCTGCTGGATGTCACTCCCGGCTGGATGACAGATCCTATTTATCTGATATGTACCGGACTGGCCTTGCTGTGGGTTATCTTCTTCGGGAAGCACCTCATACACCTGCACAACACGTTCTTCATCTTCGATACTATCGGCTTGGCACTGTTTACGGTGGTGGGAGTGGGCAAGAGCCTCTCTCTGGGCTATCCCTTCTGGGTGGCAATCATCATGGGCAGCATTACCGGAGCTGCGGGGGGCGTGATACGCGATGTCTTTATCAATGAAATTCCTCTCATATTCCGTAAAGAGATTTATGCAATGGCATGCGTGGTGGGCGGTACGGCCTACTGGATATGCGAGCTGGCGGGCATGCACTCCTACGGTTGCCAGGTGATAGGCGGGATGTCTGTGTTCATCACCCGTATCCTTGCTGTGAAATATAAGATATGTCTGCCCATACTCTCCGGAAACGACGGGGAGGAAGAGGGGAAAGAAAGCTGACTTTTAGATGCCTTTTCCGGTGCTTGTGTTTGCCTGTAATGACGGTGTGCTTTCATTACAGGCAAACATTTCTTGTGACCCCAACCTGTGCTCTTCTCTTCATAGGGCCTGTTTTTATTTATCTTATGGTAATATTACTATAATTTAGCGCTAAAATCACCTCTCAAGCCCGTTTATGTTGTTTCCGCATCGCCTGAAAACTGCCAAAACAGGGGGTAATATCTGTCAAATGTTAGTTTTCACCCCAAAGACTACCCGTATTCCATCCCTCCTGATTCGGAAATTTCCGTATACTTGCAACCACTAAACCTAAACGAATATTAACCATAAAAAAAATTAGCAAAGTATGAACACTTACAGTTTTAGAAAAGATTTGCTTGCAGTGCAAGAAGAACTGCTTCGCTTTGCATACAAATTGACGTCCGATCGGGAAGAAGCGAATGATTTGTTGCAGGAGACCTCTCTTAAAGCCTTGGATAATGAAGACAAATACGAGCCCGATACCAATTTTAAAGGTTGGATGTACACCATTATGCGTAACATCTTTATCAATAACTACCGCAAGATAGTACGTGAGCAGACGTTCGTCGACCAGACCGAAAACCTGTACCACCTGAGCCTGCCGCAAGATTCCGGCTTTGCCAGCACCGAAGGAGCTTACGACCTGAAGGAAATGCACCGCATCGTCAATTCATTGCCACGTGATTATAAAGTGCCGTTTTCCATGCACGTCTCCGGATTTAAGTACCGCGAGATAGCCGAACGCCTGGGACTGCCTCTTGGAACAGTAAAAAGCCGCATCTTCTTCACAAGACAGAAGCTGCAGGAGGAATTGAAGGATTTCATTTGATAAATTAAGAATTAGAAAACTTTTAATGCTCGATTTACTAAATGATATAAAACATATCTTTTGAATGAATAATTATAGGGTTATTTTGACTATATGTTAGAATAATCCTTTATATTTGTATATACCAAGTTAACCTGATGAACAAATCGTAAATTACCTATTGCAATGAAAAAAGAAATCAAATTCAGTCTTGTTTACCGCGATATGTGGCAGTCGTCCGGTAAATATCAGCCGAGAGTGGATCAGTTGGTGCGCATCGCCCCGCTGATTATCGAAATGGGATGCTTTGCCCGCGTCGAGACCAACGGCGGAGCCTTCGAGCAAGTGAACCTTCTCTATGGCGAGAACCCGAATAAAGCGGTTCGTGCCTTTACCCAACCCTTCAAGGATGCAGGCATACAGACCCATATGCTCGACCGCGGGCTGAATGCGTTGCGCATGTATCCCGTACCCGCCGACGTGCGCCGCCTGATGTACAAGGTGAAACATGCGCAAGGCGTGGACATCACCCGCATCTTCTGCGGACTGAACGAAACGCGCAACATCATCCCTTCCATCCGTTATGCACTCGAAGCCGGAATGATTCCGCAGGCAACGCTCTGCATCACCCATTCGCCTGTGCATACAGTGGAGTATTATGCCCGCATAGCCGACCAACTCATTGAGGCCGGAGCACCCGAAATCTGCTTGAAAGACATGGCGGGCATCGGTCGTCCGGGAATGCTGGGAGAACTGACGAAGACAATCAAAGAAAGGCATCCCGACGTATTGATACAGTATCATGGGCATAGCGGACCGGGACTTTCGATGGCTTCCATCCTCGAAGTCTGTGAGAACGGCGCCGATATCATAGATGTGGCCATGGAACCCATGTCGTGGGGAAAGGTGCACCCGGATGTTATTTCCGTACAGGCAATGTTGCGCGATAAGGGTTTCCAAGTGCCCGACATCAACATGAAAGCCTACATGAAAGCTCGTGCCATGACGCAGGAGTTTATAGATGACTTTCTCGGCTATTTTATGGATCCCACCAACAAGCATATGTCGTCCCTGCTCTTGAAATGCGGGCTTCCGGGCGGCATGATGGGCTCTATGATGGCAGATTTGAAAGGTGTACATTCCGGTATCAATATGATACTGAAAGGTAAGAACCAGCCCGAACTCAGCATAGACGACCTGCTGGTGATGCTCTTTGATGAAGTGGAATATGTATGGCCCAAACTGGGGTATCCGCCTTTGGTAACTCCGTTCAGCCAGTACGTCAAGAATGTGGCGCTGATGAACGTGATGCAACTGGTGAAAGGTGAAGAGCGCTGGACAATGATCGACAATCATACCTGGGACATGATTCTGGGCAAGAGTGGCCGCTTGCCGGGCGAACTGGCTCCTGAAATCATTGAACTTGCCAAATCCAAAGGCTACGAGTTTGTCGATACCGACCCGCAATCCAACTATCCGGATGCTTTGGACGACTACCGTAAAGAAATGGACGAGAACGGCTGGGAATATGGCGAGGATGATGAGGAGCTTTTTGAACTGGCCATGCACGACCGGCAATATCGTGACTATAAGTCGGGTGTTGCCAAGAAGCGTTTCCAAGATGAACTGGAACGTGTCAAGGATGCATCTATGATGAAGAACGGATATTCGGAAGAGGAAATAAAGAAACTGAAACGGGCCAAAGCAGACCCTATCATAGCTCCGTCCAAAGGACAGGTGCTTTGGGAGGTTTCGGTAGAAGGACCGTCGGCAGCACCGTTCATCGGACGCAAGTATCAGCATGACGAGGTGTTCTGTTATCTCTCTACCCCTTGGGGAGAATACGAAAAGGTGATGACCGGATTTACCGGTCGTGTTGTGGAAATATGTGCCCAGCAAGGCGCCAATGTCAATAAAGGAGATGTGATAGCATATATCCAAAGAAGCGATATCTTTGCGTAAATAGAAGAATAAGTGAAAAGGGCCGTATCATTGCCCTCCGAAAGGGAGGGAGGATACGGCCCTTTTATATTTACCTTTTACAAGTTGCGGCTTTCCCCGGCACTCATTTCTGCTTTTGCACATCTTTCTCTTCCAAATGTCTTTCTATCACTTCTTTAAGTTCCTCTTGCTTGTAGGGCTTTGTCAGGAACTCATTGCATCCGGCCTTCAGGGCTGCTTGCCTGTCACACTCGTAGGCATAGGCGGTGAGGGCGATAATGGGTATTTTAGGCGAAAGTTCACGAATGATTTTCGTAGCATCCAGACCGTCGAGGTTGGGCATCTTCATATCCATCAGGATGAGGTCGGGATGCAGCTCTTCAAACATTGTTACGGCCTCCATACCGTCCCTGGCACGTTCCAAATGGTATGACTTTCCCAAAATGGCCCTGACGAGAATATAATTGCTGTCTGTATCTTCCGCCACCAGTATGGTGGGAAGCCCGGGCTTTGAGGATTCATGGGGCTGTTCGGAGCCTTGATGCTCTTCGCCGGAAAAGGAGGCATTGTTTTCCTTTTGGGCATAGGTTGGGGCGTTGACGCCCGATTTATGTATGTCGGCATGCTTGTCTGCTGTTTCTTCTTGTTTCTCCGGCAGGGTAAAGGTGAAGGTGGTTCCTTTGCCCATTTCCGAGCTGGCAGAGATTGTGCCGCCCAATCGTTCAATAATGGTTTTGCAGATGGACAATCCCAGTCCTGTGCCTTGTGCAAAGCTATTCA
>OLSK01000660.1_pt1 | contig 29479 bp, 32 predicted proteins | sample 1672781 | NCBI WGS metagenome assembly OLSK01 (sample SAMEA3136723, study PRJEB25190) | human gut metagenome | biome: human gut; feature: human-associated habitat; material: faeces | place: Austria | collected 2013 | reverse complement strand
TAAGCCGAAATTCACAAAAATTTGAAAAGCAATTTTCGTTAATTTCTTCTTATTTTCTCGGAGTTAAACACTTCTGTCCCAACCTCTTTGGTATGTCAGATCAAAAAAGTTATTCTGGCGAATCAAGGATGATTTTAGCAAATTCTTTATTTTTTAATTCATAGATTTCATCACAGCTTTTTGCAACTTCTAATTCATGAGTCACAATGATGATACAGCGATTTTGTTCATGAGCGATTTCTTGGAATAAGCGGACAATCTCTTGCGAAGATACTTCATCAAGGTTTCCAGTAGGCTCATCGGCGACGATCAATTGATGCTCGCAACAGATAGCACGGACGATTGCCACACGCTGTTGCTGACCGCCAGATAATTTCGTTACTTGTTTTTTTGCAAGAGTTTCATCGATACCTACTCTCGCTAAACGTTCCAAAGCTATTCGGCGATACTCTTTATGTTTGGCATTTGAGATTTCCATAGCGACGATCACATTATCAACGGCTGAAAGATACGGCAATAAGTTATAGACCTGAAAAATAATTGATACATCATTTTTGCGGTAATTCCGTAAGCCGATTTTCGCTAATGACTGTTCTTCGTAGTATACTTTTCCTTCTTTCGGTTGATCGAGTCCTGAAATCAAAGAGAGAAAGGTCGTTTTTCCAGAACCGCTCGCACCTAAAATAGCGTACATCTTTCCTGTTTCAAATGATAAATTGACATCTTTATAAAGTGCTTCCTCTGGATTTTGATACCAAAAACCTAATTGTTCTGTTCGTAACATCGAATTCCTCCTTTAGTTTAGTAAAATCTTTCTTGGATTTAATCGCAAAATTCCTATTGATGCGAGAAAAACAGAGAGTAAGCTGATACCGAATGCTACACCGGCGAGAAGACCTAATTGTGCAGGCTGAACACTGATTTCGAGTTCTTTTACTTGTTGGGAAACTTCAAACGGATTATTGTTGCTTCTGTTTCTCTGTCCATCAGGAGCTTTGGCATTACCATCGGGCATTTGACCAGGGGCTGTTTGTCCCTGATTTTGAGAGGTATTTTCTGTCTGTTGTTCTAAAAGCTGCTGACCTACTGCATTGGCTACAACATTACCACTGATCGAAGCCACACCGAGGGCTAGGATCATACATAACGCTACTTCAATAAACAATTGTAGGATGATCTTCATTCGAGATTCTCCCAAAGAGAGCAAGACACCTAATTCGTGTCGGCGCTCGCGAATCGTGATCATAATAATTAATGTCAAGATGATGACACCTGCAACGGCTACTAGCAAGACAACATTTTTAGAGAAACTTGCAACATTGTTCAACGGTTCAAGCATGGATTGATATAACGCATCATTGGATTGTAGACTGAACGTATCTGTGTCGATCAATTTTTTTGCCTCTGAAATAAAATCAGCCATTTCATCCGGATCAGTCAAAGTGTAAACAGCTGAGTCAACTGTATCATCATCTGTGGTACCGTTTAGTTCATTCGCAAATGTATAAGAGGTATAAAGTGTATTGGAGGGATTCATAAAACTAAAATTCATTCCCATACTACTAGTTGTAGCAGTCGATTCGTAGATTCCTTTGACCGTCATTGCATATACAGTGTCTTCATCTTTGGAACTGGTGATTTTAAAGGTATCTCCAACAGATAGATCATTTGCCTCAGCTAATGTGGAATCAAGGACAACATTGTTCGTTCCTTTATCACTTGCGGTTATTCCTTCACCGTCTGTGATTTTTGCTGTTCCATCTGTAAAATTACTATTTTGACTAGTAGCTGATACACCGCTGATCTGAAAATCTGCTTGCATCATTTGTGGTCCGCCACCCATGCCGCCAGGAGCGTTTGTATTGTTTGAATCAGTACTTTGTGAATCACTTGAAGACTCAGAGCTGGAAATAGCGGTGATCCCGCTCTTGGCAAGGGCAGAAGCAGAACTTTCAAAAGAATAGCTTTTCACATTACTGAGTTTGGCTATTTTTTCTGCGTCACTCAATGAAACAGGAGTGAGTGAAAAACTGCCAGGATCTGGACGCTCACTTGATGAGGAATCACTAGTAGAATTCTCCTCTTGTTTTTGGAAAGCTGACTGACGATTGGCGCTTAATGTGACAGTCGCACCAACATCTTTTTGTGCTTGTTTTGCTGCTTGTTCAGCCGAACTTCGAATCGTCAAACCTGCCAGTACAAAAATAAGAATGGCAGTAAAGACTGCGAATAACAATAAAGAACGTCCCCATTTTACTTTGGTACTTTTTAGTGCGCGTTTCATAAAATTCATCGTATGTATCCCTCCTAATAGTTACAAGAACGAGTGTAGGAAAGTCACCTTAAATAGAACTTAAACCCTTTTGTTATTCTATGCAGTGATTTTTACAACTTAGAAAATCTGACTATAGTTATTTCCGAAAATATGTTAAAATGGACGGAGTATATTCGTAACGGATGATGTGGGAAAGGAGACCAAGAAGGTTCAGCCTATTATCTTCTTTCTACCCCCAATCAAAGGAGCAACAAATGGTTCACATTAAACAAAATGGCTGATACTAGCGATTTGAGTAAATTGTTGTATAATAGTGGGGAATAGCTGATAAGGATAAGATCAGCTTTTGTGTTTACAAATATAAAAGATTCATTTATTCGATGGAACTTGTTCAAAAAAGTGGCAGGGATCAAAACGAGTCAGCTGTCAGCTAATTGCTACTATGAAGAGCAAAAAATTTTGCAAGTATTTCATTAAAATGAATCACGTATTTAGTTAAAGAAGAGAATCGATGTCTTTAAACTTGGACATCATAAGAAGAGGTGAAATTTGTGAGTACCATTAAAATTATTCCTTTAGGCGGCGTACGTGAAAATGGAAAAAACATGTATATCGCTGAAGTGGGAGAAGACATTTTTGTGTTAGACTGCGGTCTAAAATATCCTGAAAACGAATTGTTAGGAATCGATGTCGTCATTCCTGATTTTACGTATTTGGAAGAAAATATCGATCGTGTAGCTGGTGTCTTTTTGACACATGGACATGCGGACGCAATCGGAGCACTACCTTATTTATTATCGAAGTTATCTGTTCCTGTTTTTGGTACAGAGCTAACGATCGAGTTAGCAAAATTGAGTGTCAGTCGGAATGATGCCGCAAAAGGATTCAAAGATTTTCATGTAGTAGATGAACACACAGAAATCGATTTTGGTGAAACAATCGTCAGTTTCTTCCGTACAACACACACGATCCCTGATTCAATAGGTATCAACTTGAAAACAAAAGAAGGCAGCATCGTCTACACAGGGGATTTCAAATTCGATCAGACAGCGATCCCGATGTATCAAACAGATTATGCCCGTCTAGCTGAGATTGGTAAAGAAGGGGTTCTTGCTTTGCTTAGTGAGTCAGCAAATGCAGAAAACCCAGTACCGGTTGCATCTGAATTGCAGATTGCAGATGAAGTGTTCGATACGATCAAGTATTGGGAAGGCAGAATTATTGTCGCTTGCGTAGCAAGTAACTTGCAAAGAGTTCAACAAGTGTTGGATGCAGCAGAAAAAGCGCAACGAAAAGTGGTGTTGACTGGTCAAGATTTTGAACGGATCATTCGGACAGCGATGCGCTTAGAAAAACTCCAACTTCCTAGTGAAGATCTACTTGTTACGTTGAAAGATATGAAAAAATATAAACCAGAAGAGCTGATCATCCTAGAAACAGGTCGCATGGGTGAACCTATCAAGTCTTTACAAAAAATGGCAAACGGTACGCACCGTAACATCAAGATCGAAGAAGGCGATTTGGTCTATATTACAACCACTCCTAGCATCGCAATGGAAACAATGGTCGCTAAAACGGAAGATATGATCTATCGAGCTGGCGGATCGGTGAAACTTATTTCTGAGAATATGCGGGTATCTGGCCATGCGAATCCTAATGACTTACAGCTGATGCTGAACTTTATGAAGCCAACTTATTTTATTCCCGTTCAAGGAGAATATCGTGAATTGGCTGCACATGCTGATTTAGCCCACGCTGTTGGAATCCCATATAAAAATATCTATATTACAGGGCGTGGCGATGTCTTAGAATATAAAAATAAGCGGATGAGTGTTGCTGGGACAATCAGCGCTGAGAATGTCATGATCGATGGACTAGGTATTGGTGATATCGGAAATATCGTATTACGTGATCGAAAGATCCTGTCAGAAGATGGAATTTTCGTGGCAGTCGTTACGATCAGTCGCCGTGAGAAGAAAATCATCTCAAAACCGCAAATTACATCACGTGGGTTTGTCTATGTAAAAGCGAGTCGTGATTTGATGAAAGAAAGCAGCAATATGATCGAAGAAATCGTTGGGAAACATTTAGAAAGCAATGATTTTGAATGGAGTAAACTCAAACAAGATATTAGAGATCAGCTTGGACGCTATTTGTTCGAACAAACCAAACGACGTCCTGTCATCTTGCCAGTGATCATGGAAGCTACTCAACGTAGAGGTAAAAAATAAGCATAATCAACAATGGTATGGAAATTTTTCTCCACAGTGAGAAGGATTTTCCATACCGTTTATTTTTATAGTTGATGATAAGATGAGAATGAAGTTACTTAAAGAGATAGGAGAGAAAAAGTAAATGGAAAAAACAAAAGTAGAAAACTATTTGGATGACTTAGGAGTACGCTATCAACCTATTGATTCTAGAAAAGAAGATTTAGAAAATTTTGAGGCGGTATTACAAGCTCAAAAGATCGACCCAAAGCTTGTCTGCAAGACATTGGTTTTAAAAGGTGATAAAACAGGTGTGATCATTGCAATTGTTCCTTTAGCTGCACACTTGGATTATAAAAAAACGCGAAAAGTGTCTAAAGATCATAAAGTTGGTTTTCCCGGTATGGACTACGTGATGGCTTATACTGGCTATCCTCACGGAGCAAATACGCCAATCGGCATCCATAAAGAGCATCCAGACTATCTTTTTCTGGCGGACAACACATTGAAAGAGCAAAATGAGTTAGTCATGTCGAGTGGTGAAATCGGTAGGAGCATCAAAATTGCTAGAAAAGACTTTGAAACAATCGTCCAACCAATCTATGCAGATCTGGTTTAAATTGTTTTTAGCGGCTGAAATTGACTTTGGACTTGGTGCAAACTGTATTATCTGTTACAATGATTTCGTATATACTGTACTATTATTTAGATAGATTTCTGAAAGTGAAATCGTTTTACTATTCATAATAAAAAGTGTTGGGAGTGGAAAAAATGAAAATTACTTATCACGGCCATTCTTGCTTAACCGTAGAAATGGCTGACGGACAACGGCTGATCATCGATCCTTTCATTACAGGAAACAGCAAGACGGATTTAACAGTGGAAAAAGTTAACACAGATTGGATCTTAGTTACTCATGGACATAGTGACCATATAGGAGATATGATCCCGATTGCTGAGAAAAACGATGCCACGATCATAAGTATTGTTGAGATCGCAGATTATGCACAAAGTCGTGGGGTAAAAGGACATGGGATGAATATCGGCGGTAAATACACGTTTCCCTTTGGTACAGTAAAATTCGTACCTGCACAACATAGTTCGAGCTATGAAGTTGATGGTATTCTGCAATATATGGGAGAACCTAGCGGAATTGTTATCCAAGCTGAAGGAAAAACGATCTATCATGCTGGAGATACAGCTGATTTCAGTGACCTTGCGTTGCTAAAAGAACAATTTTCGATTGATGTTGCATTTTTGCCGATTGGAGATAACTACACGATGGGGCCGGAAGATGCGGCGAGAGCAGCTAAACGGATCGGTGCTAAATTGGTCGTACCTATCCACTACAATACATTCCCAGTGATCGAACAAGATCCACAAGTATTTATCGATTTATTGACGGAAAACGAAGGAAAAATAATGAGCGTATCTGAAACGCTAGAAGTGTAGGGGTAGTTATGGCGACGAAGCATGATTTAATTTTAGAATATATTGAAAGTTTGCCAGTAGGAAATCGTATTTCAGTAAGAAGTATTGCAAAAGAACTGAGTGTCAGCGAAGGTACTGCCTATCGAGCAATCAAAGATGCGGAAAATGTTGGTTTAGTCTCGACCATCCAACGCGTTGGTACGATTCGGATCGAGCGGAAATTAAAAAAACATATCGAGCGTTTGACGTTCGGTGAAGTTGTACGGATCATTGAAGGAGATGTGTTAGGCGGTGCCTCTGGGCTTGATAAAGTACTGAACAAATTTGTGATCGGCGCAATGACAAAGCATGCAATGGAACGCTATATCACTCCCGGATCGTTGATGATCGTAGGGAACAGAGCAGAAGTGCAAAAGCTTGCTTTAGAGGATGGTGCAGCAGTACTCATCACAGGTGGTTTTGATACAACTCCTGAAATCGCACAGTTAGCAGATGAATTAGCTATGCCAATCCTGCGAACAAGTTATGACACGTTTACAGTTGCGACAATGATCAACCGTGCATTGAGTGATCAGTTAATCAAAAAAGATATCATGCTAGTCAGTGATATTTATATGTCAGCAGAAAAAACACACTACTTATTTCAAACAGATACAATTGCTGATTATCAGAAATTATCAGAAGAAACACAGCATTCACGATTTCCTGTAGTGAATCGTCATATGCGTCTGATGGGAATCATCACAGCAAAAGATGTGTTAGGAAAATCAGCTACTCAATTTATTGATCGTGTCATGACGAAAGAACCGATCAGTGTCAAAAAAACGATGAGTGTCGCTTCAGTCAGCCATCAAATGATCTGGGATGGCTTGGAAGTGATGCCAGTAGTGTCAGATGATTTGACTCTTGAAGGAGTAATCACTCGTCAGGATGTAATGAAAGCTATGCAGCTCGTCCAAAGACAGCCGCAAATCGCAGATACGATCTCTGATCAGATTTCTGGCAGCATCCAAACAATCGATGTGGATAAAGAAGGAAATCGTTTAGAGAATCCTAAATTCAAGTTTGTCGTGACCCCACAAATGGTCAACGGCGTCGGTACGATTTCCTTTGGTGTTTTGAGTGAGATCCTTGCAGATGTCGCACAAAAAACAATGGTGATGAATCAGCGAAGAAACATTTTGATCGAACAAGTAAATCTGCATTACCTACGTTTGATCCAATTAGAAAGCGAGCTAGATATACGTCCTCGAGTATTAGAAATAGGCAGAAGATCTGCCAAACTAGATATCGAAGTATACATTGAAAATACGATCGTTTCAAAAGCTATTGTGGTGTGTCAAGTAATGGAACGTTCTTAGAAAGCAGGAAAAAAATGTCTATCCAATCAGAAATAATAACAGAAATAAAAAAATATGATCGAATCATCATCCATCGGCATCAACGCCCTGACCCAGATGCGTTAGGCTCTCAAGTTGGGTTAGCAGAAATTTTACGAGAAAGCTTTCCAACCAAAGAGATTTATCAAGTGGGTGAAACAGTTGAGGGGCTTCGTTTTTTAGCAGAGATGGAGACGATAGAAGATCAGGTGTATCAAAATGCATTGGTGATCGTGACAGATACAGCAAATTCCCCTAGAATCAGTGATAAACGCTATGATCTTGGCGATAAACTGATAAAGATCGATCATCATCCAAATGATGAGCCTTACGGAGATTTGGTCTGGGTCAATACGGATGCAAGCAGTTGCAGTGAAATGATTGCTGAGTTTGCGTTGCTATTCCCAGATGAGCTAAAAATCAATGCGCAAGCAGCCCGTCTTCTTTATGCAGGAATCGTAGGGGATACTGGACGTTTCTTATATCCAGCTACTACCTCAAGAACGCTAGAGATTGCTGCAATCTTAATGAGCTATCCGTTTGATGCAAGCGCGCTAAACCGAGAAATCGAACAAATGCCTATGAAGGTGGCGAAACTTTCAGGGTATATCTATCAAAATATCGAAGTTGATGAACATGGCGCTGGCAAGGTGATCTTATCCCAAGAAATCCTTTCGAAGTATGCGATTGATGACTCCGAGACAGCTGCAATCGTCTCATTGCCTGGAGTGATCGATGAGGTATTAGCATGGGGGATCTTTGTTCAACAACCAGAAGGCTATTATCGTGTACGCCTACGTTCGAAAGGCCCTGTTATCAATGAACTGGCGAAGCGTCATCACGGCGGTGGACATCCATTAGCAAGTGGAGCCAATGCGAAAGATCTCACTGAAGTAGCAGAAATCTATCAAGAAATACAAGAAATGTGTCGGGCATTCAACAAATAATTTTGCCCAAAGCTTCTGAATGATAATAAGATAGATACAATAATCGTAAAGGAAATCATTATTGTGTTAAAAATCACAAATGTGTCTTTTCAAATTGCGAGCTATCCGTTACAATATGGATTAACGCTATTTTTAAAGGAGAAAGAAGATGACATTACCAAATTGTCCGCAATGCGGATCTGAATATACCTATGAAGATCGAGGGCTTTATATTTGTCCAGAATGTGCAAATGAATGGAGCAGTGAAGAAACGAATCAACAAGAAGAAGGATTGGTTGTACTTGATGCAAACGGGAATCGTTTGGCAGAAGGGGATAGCGTCACAGTGATCAAAGATTTAAAAGTCAAAGGCGCTACAGGAGCAATCAAACAAGGCACGAAAGTCAAAAATATTCGTTTAGTTGAAGGCGATCATAACATTGACTGTAAAGTCGATGTCTTCGGTCCGATGAAGTTAAAATCAGAATTTGTTAAAAAGCTATAAAAAGCTCAAGTTATTTTCACATTCTTTTCGTATTACTCATGGTAAAATAAGGTAAAGTAAAAAGGAGTGAAATCAACATGTATGGATATGGAATGTATGGTTTCTTTGATCCAACATTTATATTAGTCATAGCTGGTCTGATCATATCAGGAATTGCTTCGGCTTACGTCAATAGTACGTTTCGAAAATATGATCAAATACAAAGTAAAAATCACGTGACAGGTACGCAAGCAGCTCAATTCATTTTACAAAGTCAACAGATCAATGATGTTGGAGTGCAACAAATTGCAGGGAATTTAACAGATAACTACAATTCTGGGAATAAGATGTTGAGTTTATCTCAGGCAACTGCTCAGTCGACATCTGTTGCAGCAATCGGTGTAGCAGCTCATGAATGTGGACACGCTGTCCAAGACGCAGTCGGTTATGCACCGCTGAAAATCAGAGCGGCATTAGTTCCGGTTGCGAACTTTGGCTCAATGATCTCATTTCCACTGATTTTGGTAGGGGTACTTTTAAGCTGGAATGATACCTTGATCAATATTGGAATATTTGCTTTTTCGTTAGCTTTATTGTTTCAATTAGTCACATTGCCGGTGGAATTCAATGCATCAAGACGAGCAATCCGTATCTTAAGTGAAGGCGGTCTTTTGGCAGAAGATGAAGTACCGATGGCTAGACACGTATTGTTTGCAGCCGCATTGACTTATGTAGCAGCTGCTTTATCTACTTTTTTACAGTTGTTACGTTTGATCCTGATTTTTGGTGGAAACAGAAGAGATTAGGAACAAAAAGAATCATTTTTTACTTTTCTTTCATTCAAAATCAGCAGTTAAATTGGCTGTCGATCATAGAATTTGAACTACGAATTCTTATGATCGACAGCTTTTTTTGTATTCTCTGTTCTTGCTCTATTGGATGTAGTACTTCTCCATGCGTAAATAAATCCAGTTAGTATGTAGTTAAAAAATGTCAATTGAGATACATTTTTTTGATCAAGTTGATCAGTTTGGACCATGATTCATTCTCATCGTGTGGATCAAGATAAAAGATTTCAGCATTTTGCTGGAATATCTCAAATTCATCGGTGATGATCAAATCTGCCTTTTCTGGAGTTTCAGTAATATGTAGGAATTGCTCATTAAAGAGATTTTTCAATCGACTTTTTATGTAATAATTACCGGTCAATGGTTTGTTTATTTGAAAATGAATAAAGAGTTCTTTTTTTTTTTCTGCGTGTAAAAGTGTATGAATCAACTGACTAAGTTTTCCAGTAAGTATTTCTTTGTGGGGGGAATGTAAGTAGACACATTCGATAAGTGCTTTTATCTTCTCCAGTTGGCTATCTTCAATTGCTTTACTTGGCGCCTTTTTTGGAAAAAAAAGTGTCTGGAAATCTTCTACGTTCTTTTCTAGCAATAAAATGAACGACGTCATCATGATGATGAAATACCCGTAATAATATTTTTTTTCTGGTGTACGAATAAAAGGAAAGGAATCGGCAAGTTTTTTTACTAAGAGCGAAGTTTTTCGGCAAATTGGATGGTTGCTTTTAGATAATTCATAACCAAAAAGTGTTTTTTGCTGATCCGAAACTAGATTAGGAAAAAAGTAGCACAGCAGGAAATTAAATATGATGATTTCATTTATTGCGATATTTTGCGGAAAGATTGAAAAAAAGTGCTGTTTGAACTCTCCAGAAAAATCTTTTGTTTGATAGATGATCCTCATTATTTCATAGGTGGATAGCATTGTAGGATCGTCCAGATGTTGCAGCTTCGACCGAATCATAAAAATGGCCATCAGCAAGAATCTGGTTTCATATTGTTTGATCGCTGTTTTTGTTGATAGTTCATGTGACAGCAACTTCTCTTTTTTTACCGAAGAATATCTCAGACTTTTTAGAGGCCATTGAATACCTTGGAAAGATTCTGAGAAAAAATGATACATAAAGACTCTTAAAAAAAGTTCATTTCCTGTGATCATATAGCAATTTTGGCGTGAAACAAGTTGTAATTGGAAACGACCTAATACTTTATTCAATTGCCTCTTTAGTTTTTCAAGATAAGAAGGTGAAATATATAGCTGCTCGAGTAAGATTTTTTTAGGGACATGAGCGTCTGGATAATTAAAAAGCAATAATAAGAATTTGAATCGATTTGATTCTTGAAGATAGAATAACTTTACCCTATAGAAAATAGACATTTTATCATTTAAACTTGGCTCGATTGTTTGGCTCGTTCCTTTCGCTGTAGACTGGATAAAATTGGCGATTTTTAAATATTGGAAAATTGTTCCATTCAGCTTTCGTATGATTTCTTTGATGGTTCTTTTGGAATTGACAAAGTAGTAGCTAATTCTTGTAGCGTACATGTCTCTTTTTGAATGATCGTATAGAGAACAAGTAATTCTTTTTTTCTAGCATCGATTAACATGAAGTCCTCCTTTTTAATCTTAATGTTGTCCAGAACGAGACAAAAAATGTGAGTGGAAAGTGTTTTTAATGTATGTTATTCTCACATTATACTAGAATATTATTTTTATAATCGTTATTTAAAAAGCATCATTGATTCATTTATCCTATTGTTTATTTCTTTGCTTGATTTGTCAAGCTATAACGGATGGTATAAAATAAAAAATTTGTTTTTATGTTGATATTAAGCCATAAGTGTTATGTTTTAACAGCGATGTGTATGATGGGTCATGAACAAATCAGTGTTCAATTATACCTTGTGGAAAAGCTTGCACAAATTTCTGTTATGTTTGTTATTTTTATCGATGAGGAAACGAATACACAAGAATAGGATCAGTCAATAAAATCCAAATGAAAGGACGAATGAGTCCGTGGGAAGAGTAACAAATTTTAGTAAAGAGTATTTACTGTTTAAAAGTATGGTGTATGCTGAAGAAAACGGGATATCGATGATAACAGCTAGAAGCTTAGCTTCTTTTTGTGGTTGCTCTACTTATCCAATCTATGCGCATTTTAAATCGATACGTATACTAAAAGAAAAAATACTTGAGGAGATCACGATTTGTTTCGATCGTTACTTGATGGAGTATGTCGTAGATGATTTTTTTAGTATTGTTCATTTATTAAAAGAATTCTTTTCGATCCATGAAAGTATCAGGGGTGTGGTGATCAAATTTGAATTAGATATGGCTTCCTTATTCAAACGTGCATTTTTTGAGTACATACAAGAACAAACCGGAATCAAAGAACCTTACTTATTAGAATTATTGTGGTTAAATGCTTTGGGTAGTTTGAATTCGGACAAGTCTTCCCATGAATTTTTCGAAACGATGACACTGATCTGGAACAAGCTGGCGGAGTTGGAAGAAAACTTACCAGAAGTTTTGACCAATATCCAGTACTTACCTAGTAGATGAGGGACAGAAAATGATTTTAGTCTAAATTTCTTTGTTTTTTTGACTCAGGCAACGGGGTTAAATAGTACGTTTATTCTTTTGTCTATGCTATGATTAAGTTAGATAAAAGGAGCTGATAATTATGAAAACATCAACAAAAGTAACGATCGGATTAACTGTCGCAGCTGCTGCTAGTGTGGCAACTACTGTTATTGTTTCAGGTAAAGTGATTGAAAAGATTCATCATCTAACGACTCGATCAAAAGTAAAAAAATTCGTGAACGATAAATTTGATGGCAATGAAAAATTATTAGATATCGTCGATCATTTATCGGATAACGACTTGGACTCTTTGGTGGGGATATTAAAAAAGATCAAATCTGGAAAAAAGAAAATTTCAGTTTATGGTGATTCACTAAAAGGATCAACGGAAGATGTAAAAGATCGTCTGTTGCATTTTATCGATAATATGATGTGACACACTATCGAGTTAAGCTTAAAAGACTAGTCAACGAGCAAGGAAAAGGAATTTTCCAAAGACCGTTTGACTAGTCTTTTAAGCTTTTTTTATTATTGTCTTCAGACCTAATAGGCTGTAGTCGACTGATCAAAGGTGGTTTAGCCTACAGCCATCATCAGGAAGTTTTTATTGTCTAGTACATACATTATAAATTTTGTTAGGAGGCAGCATCCGTGATTTCCCTTAACGTTTGAGCCAACTGGTGGACTTGGTCAAGGGTCGTCGCTGAACTGAATGAGACTCGAAAAAAGTGATCTGCTTGATTTTTGTCCAGTCCTAATGCGGCTAAGCTGGGATCGACTAACTCACGACTGTTGCAAGCCGCAGTCGTCGATAAGGCGAAATCTCTTTCCGCCATCGCCGTCACAAGATCGCTGGCGCCAAGGGAGGGGGAAAATAATCCGAGGATTCCTGGAAAATCCCCCGCAACGAACTTCCAATCAGGCAAATCATTTACCAAAGCCTGTTGAAGCCTCCGAAAATAAGTCAGATTTTGCGACATTTCCTTAAAGGCTTCACTAGCCGCCTGAGTAAAAGCCGCAATGGCCGGCAAATCTTGCGTCCCACCACGAAAACCGTGTTCCTGCGTCGTTCCAGGACTGAGGGGGCGAAAAGCGACTGTTGAATCAAGATACAGTAAGCCACAGCCTTTGGGACCAGCGAGCTTATGACTGGCGGCACTAAAAGAGCTGATACCTTTTGGTAAAGGCTGTTTACCAAAACTCTGGACACAATCGCAGTGAAACAGGATTTTGTGTTGGCGAGCTATCTTGGCCAAGGCATCAATCGGTTGTTGGATAACCACCAGTCCCGTCTGATCTGTTAGTGCTTCAGCGAAAACAGCCGGTGAAATTTTTCCTTGCTGATCAAGGGGCAGTTTTTTTACCCGAATCGTTGGATCAGCGGCCAAAGCATAAAGTAATGAGGGATGTTCAATCGGGCTGACCAACACTTCACGTCTTTCTTTTGGAAGTAGTTTTAAACTCAAAGCTAAAGCCAATTGATTACTTTCGGTTCCGCCACTGGTGAAAATCAAACTTTCGGCTGGTTTCTCAACCAGTTCGCTAAAGACTTGCCGGCAATGGCTCAATAATTGTTGAGCAGCCTGTCCAATGGGGTGGTTGCTGGAGGGATTCCCATAATATTTTTCTGCTGTTTCAAGGTAAACTTTTAATGCAATCGCTGACATTGGTGTAGTTGCCGCATAATCAAAATAGTTCATAGAAACTCCTTTCTAAACTGTCTTGACATGTATGGTAGAATAGGTGCATATTATTGTCAAGACACAAACATATTGGGGATCGATTTAAGATGAAAACAAAAACAGTAATTATTGTTGGTGGAGGCCTAGCCGGTAGTTTGACTGCCACTAGCTTACAGGAGCAATGTAAAGTGACATTGTTTACCAAAAAAAAATTGACCGATTGCAATTCGATGCTAGCACAAGGGGGAATTGCTGTTGCTATGTCACCAGATGATAATTGGCGGGCCCACTATCAAGATACTCTCAAAGCCGGTGTTTTTCATAATGATCCGGCGGCAACGAGCCTATTAGTCAAAAATGGGGTCACAGCGATCGAGAAGATGATTCAACAAGGAATGGCTTTTGATCAAGATAAGCAAGGAAATTGGCAATTTGGTTTGGAAGGAGCCCATAGTTTTCCTCGAATTTTACATTGTCATGGAGATCAGACCGGTAAATATCTGACACGCTTTGCCCATGAACATTTGGCGCAAGTGGAAATCAAAGAAAATCAGCCGGTGACTCGTTTGCTCTTAGGAGAGGGACGCTGTATCGGGGTGGAATATCTGAGTGAAACCCGAGAACCTACACAACTTTATGGGGATGCTGTCATTTTAGCAACTGGTGGCATCGGCGGGTTGTATCCTTTGACCACTAATGACGAAACCATCACCGGCGATGGAGCGGCTTTAGCTATCCGAGCGGGAGTAGCTTAGCGGATATGGAATTTGTTCAATTTCATCCGACATTATTAACCCAGGATGGAAAGTGTTACGGCTTGATTTCCGAAGCTGTCCGGGGAGCGGGGGCCCATTTAGTTGATGAGCATGGTCGCCTAGTGATGAAGGAGGTCCATCCAATGCAAGACCTAGCTCCACGCGACATCGTGGCACGGGCATTGACCGCAGAATATCAAGCCGGTCATCAAATTTTCTTGGATCTGAGGGAAGTACAAGATTTTGAAACACATTCCCCCCAGATTACCCAATTAATCGATCGCCATCAAATTCCATTTCGGCAAAACAATTTGATTCCGGTTCGACCAGGGGCACATTTTATGATGGGGGGGATTGCTACGGATCAAACTGGTGCTACTAGCTTGCCAGGATTGTATGCAGTCGGAGAGGCCGCTTGTACCGGAGTTCATGGCGCGAATCGCTTAGCCAGTAATTCCTTATTGGAGTGCGTTGTCTTTAGTCACCAAGTAGCCCAAGAGATTGCGGATTTACCCGACGAAACAAAAACGACAACACCTATTTCTCAAAAGCTAGCCGATAAATTTACTTTACCGGATAAAGCAGCATTGCAAACTCGGGCTTGGGCAGCGCTGGTAATCCAACGAAGTCCAACAGAAATCGAGGAATTTTTAACTTGGCTGGCCCAGTTTGATTTTCAATCTTTACCAGCCCACTATAGTTTAACTTAATTAGAAACAGCAAATTTGTGCTTAGTGGCTGAAGCAATTGCTCAAGCAGCCTTGGCACGCAAAGAAAATTTAGGGGCCCATGCCTGGAGGAAAAATTAAGATGAATCAGATTGCAGTAAAAGACGCATTACACTTATTTCTCAATGAAGATCTCGGTTTTGGTGATCTTTCCAGTGAAACAATCTTTCCCGTCGAAGCTCAAGGGGAAGGAACCTTTCTTCTAAAGGCTGATGGAGTAGTTTGTGGTTTATTCATTGCCCCGTTAGTCTATGAATTATTAGGAGGACAGGTGGAATTTACGCCGCTAGTGGCAGAAGGAAGTTATCAATCGGCAGGAACTATTTTGGCAAAAGTCACCGGACCGATTCGCACACTGTTAACCGGCGAACGGACAATCTTGAATCTATGGCAGCGAATGGGAGGAATTGCCACCGCGACTAGGATTGCTTGTGAGCGTCTCGCTGACCCAAGTATCAAAATCTGCGATACCCGCAAGACGGCGCCAGGGCTGCGATTGTTTGACAAGTACGCGGTGACACAAGGTGGTGGGTTTAATCATCGTTTTGGTTTAGACGATGGGGTGATGTTAAAGGATAATCATATCTCCTTTGCCGGCGGGATACCAACCGCCGTTAAAAAAGCCCGCCAACAATTAGGCCACATGGTAAAAATCGAAGTGGAAGTGGAAACAAAAGAAGAATTGCAGGCGGCGATTGAGGCTCAGGTGGATGTGATTATGTTCGATAACCGCACGCCCACTGAAGTCAAGGAATTTCAGCAGCTGGTCCCCGCCGGTATCACCACTGAAATTTCTGGTGGGATTACATTAGAAAATATCGCGAACTATCAAGGAACGGGGGCAGATTGCATTTCTCTAGGCTTTCTGACCCACTCAGTAACAGCTTTAGATATCAGTTTCAATAGTAAGGAAGGAGTAAAAGGATGAGCATTTTGACAGAATTTCAAGGTCAACGCATCGCGCAGGATTATTTTAATGCTTCAGCAAGTCAGCTAACAGAAAAAATTCTGGCAGCCAAAAAACAATTCGGTTCGCGGCTATTAATCTTGGCTCATCACTATCAAAAAGATGAGATTGTGGACTTGGCCGATGAGGTAGGGGATTCTTTACAATTGGCTCAGCTTGCCGCCAAAAATAAAACGGCGAAATATATCGTTTTTTGTGGCGTCCATTTTATGGCGGAAACAGCTGATATGTTGACAGAAGCCAATCAGCAAGTAATCTTGCCAGATTTGACTGCGGGTTGCACGATGGCAGATATGGCGGATCGTTATCAACTACAGGCCGCTTGGGAGCAACTACAGGAGAAATATCCTGCTGAAATTTTACCGATTACCTATATTAATTCGACTGCTGCCGTGAAAGCTTTTGTTGGGGAACATGGGGGAGTTACCGTAACTTCCAGTAATGCGACCCAGGTGTTGAAATGGGCATTCAAGCAGAAGAAGCGAATCTTTTTTTTACCGGATCAACATTTAGGCCGCAATACAGCTTTTGGTATGGGCATTCCTTTATCAGACATGGCCCTGTGGAATCCCCGTAAAAATGAACTGATTGCCTCCGCTGAAACTGACCCAAGAGTGATTCTCTGGGATGGCTGGTGTTCGGTGCACCAACAATTTACCTCAGGTCAGATCAAAGCCTTAAAGCAAGCTGACCCTGAGATTAACATAATCGTCCACCCTGAATGTCCTCAGGAAGTAGTGGCGTTGGCCGACGAGTATGGCTCCACCAATAAAATCTTGCAGGTGGTGTCGGCGGCTCCGGCGGGTAGTCATTGGGCGATTGGAACTGATAATAATCTTGTCGGTCGAATGAAGGACACCTTTACCGATAAAAAAATCAGTTTTTTGAATCCTCGTTCCTGTGCCTGCTTGACGATGAATCGCATCCGTTTGCCTCATTTAGCTTGGTCTTTGGAACAATTGGTGCAAGGTGAAGTCGTCAACCAGATCACAGTCGATGAAAGAACCACAAAATCAGCTTTAAAGGCCCTTGAACGGATGTTAGCCTTAAGTTGATCAGATGATATTGGTAGTAAGTCAGAATAGTCAAAAAGCTAGGCGCTGAGGAAATAGTCTAAATACCTTAGTTCTTAGCTTTTTGTGAGTTCGCGGTAGTTGGTTTTCGGTATTGGACTCAACGTACTTTTTTCGCTGGAGCAACTCATTGGAAACTTCCGTGGCTTGGCATCGTGCCAGAAGAACTAATTCGCCCAAAAATTATCAAGAATTTTTGGGCGAATTAGCCAAAGAAAACTAAAAAAGCAATTTGTGAATCAACGTTATGAAGCAGACATTATACTGGTGTTTCATCCAGGGTGTTTTTAAACCAAAATCCGGTATAGAAATTTCCATTGACCTTGTTCGTCTGTCCAACGAGGGCTCAAGATGGAGGGGCTAGCGGAAAATTTTAGTTATCCATACAAAGAAAAATATTACTAGAAGTGTAATGATGTTATAATTACGTTAATATCATTAACCGATAACAGTATTAAAGAGAACTTTGTAAAGAATAGTGTGCTGTTTTAGTAAAAATAGAAAGGTAGGTTATGTTGATGACAGTATTTTTACTATAATATCCTTATTCATAGCTATTTCAGTGGTAATAACTATAGTATCAGTGCTGTTAAAAATTAAAGGTAAAATTGATTCTGATTGGTTAACAGTTTTTTTGACCAATTTTTGTTTTATTAAGATGTGGTGTATTTTTAGTATTTGGATTACTGTTGATGTATTTTAGTAATTTTGGTTTGTAAAAATTATCAGGCATAAATAGATTTAGAAAAATTATAGTAGGATATTATTAGATTTTTAATGCTACCCATAATTCGTTTTATTGGTAGTTATAATTTATTAATTTGTTTTGCAAACGTTTTTATTTTGAGGGAAAGTAAATCGAACATTTGGATACCGTGTCTTATGTTTACATATTTTTGTACTATACTCTTATGCGTATTGCAAAAAAAATTAAGCTATCTAAGCGTAACTACAATATAAAGGAGAATGACAAATTGAATACTTTTACAAAGTGGTATAAGAAACTAAATATCGTTGGTCGTGTATTATTTACACTCGGTTTATCAGCTGTGTTTTACTGGATATTATCGGTACTCTTTCATACTTCTTTCGATTGGTTAATTATTCTTTATTATGGGGGGTATGCCTTGTTAATTCTTGGTGTTTTAAAACTTAATTTACGAACGAGTATTTCATGGGTTATTTATTGGCTCACACCTTTTATTGTGTGGAACTTAACTTCAATTTACGTCCATCATAATTTTAAAGGCTTCAAAACCATTATATTTAGTTTGTTAGCAACGTTTGCTTTTTCAGCTATGTTGCTAGCTCTATCTGAGGCTTTTAAAGAGATGAAAAGTGATGAGAGCAATGGCTAATAAAAAGTTAGAAACAGGGATTGGGGCAATGCCCCAAAAATAAAAAGAAGAGATCGAGATAAAAGTCGCTTAGGTTTGAGAAATTGGAAAAAAAGGCTGGGACAGAAGTGTTTTCTTACTTTTGTCCCACGTTCTTATTTAGAAATCAGTTTTGCAACAGAATAAGATAGCAAAAAAGGAGATCATTTGCTTCTTTTAAATTGAACCCGGTTTGTTCTTGGAACTTCTCAATTTTATATTTCAACGTGTTTCGATGGAGAAACAACGCTTTAGCGGTAGAGCTGATATTTCCTAGATTTCGCCAAAGCTCCAAGATGATTCCTTCCATTTCTGCTTGTTTTAGTATTTCTCGATAGCTATGCATCAAGGAACTCTTTTCGATTGTTTCCCTTGTGTAATGTTGAAGAGCGATTTCTGACAATGTAGTGGTACGATTGTAGGCACCCAAATGTTGCTTTTCCTGTAAGAAAATCTTTCGTTCTTCAAAAAACAAATCAGGAAGATCTTGTGTAGGTAAATGAAATGTTCCAATGAATGCTTGTGTGGTTATATCAAAGTCAGTATCAAGCGAAAGAAAAATCCCGTTAAGTTCGGTAACATCAAGATAGCCCGTTTGTTTTTTTTCAATGATCAGTGCATCTGTCTCAGTATAAAAGAAAAAATCTTCGAGAGAAAAGAACATTTCGCGGATAGTTTCTTGCCACTCTTTTTTGAGAAAGCCAGTTCTAGGTGTGACGTGTAATTGAATGATACGGTAACTGTTATCTAGAGAAATAGGCTTGTTTTCAAAGAGAAACTGATACCATACATGAGTAGTTGCGTTGATCGTATTAGGGAATAGCGCTTCCAAAAGATTCAATTCCTGAGAAGACAAAGAGTTTTTTTCAATCCATAAGAACTCATTTTCTATCAACAAAGAAAGAATCTTTTCATCAGAAGCAGGATGTTTCTTTCTTTGCGCATTGGGATAAAGTTCAATCAGTTTGGTCATATTCATGGGATTCACCTCCCCTATAGTTTACCATAAGAAAAAAAGCTAGTTACAACCTTTTTGACATATGCTACAGTTAAACAAGAAATAAAAAGCAGAGGAATTTTAAAAGTGGACGAACAAAAAGTGCAAGAAAAAGAATATTGGATGCGTTTAGCTATAGAAGAAGCGAAAAAAGCACATGAATTAGAAGAAGTGCCAATCGGGGCAATCGTTGTACTAGACAATGAGGTTATCGGGCGAGGATACAACTTACGAGAAACAACACAGGATGCTACGACTCATGCAGAAATGATCGCTATCAAAGAAGCGTGTCAAAAGGTCGGAAGCTGGAGATTAGAAGAAGCACAGCTATATGTCACCTTAGAACCTTGTCCGATGTGCAGTGGGGCAATGATTCTTTCACGTGTAAAAGAAGTCTATTTTGGTGCGTTTGATCCAAAAGGTGGTACTGCGGGTACATTGATGAACCTTCTTGAAGACGAACGTTTTAACCATCAAGCTTTTGTCGAAGGCGGTATTTTAGAAGAAGACTGCGGGAAACTCTTAACAGATTTTTTCCGAGAACTTCGTGCAAGAAAAAAGAAAGCAAAAAAGTCTGGTCAAATTACTGAAAATGAGTTATAATAATCTTTGCCGAAAGGCTAGGACAATGGTGGGCTTGTGAAGCGTGTCAGATCTGGAAGGAAGCAGCACTAAGCAGGATCCGCCATGTGTCTGATTGAATAGATTGATCGTAAGCGTGATAAATCAGTTGATTTATCCGCATTTTTTTTTGCAATTTATCTGTATTTTATACATAGTGGATAAGAGAATGTAGTTATGCCAAGTAACTGGGACCAATAAGCAGCGAGCGTGGTACATGCTCGATTGAGTCCACCGTATATCCATCAATAGCAGCCATTTATTCGAAAAGTTGAAAGAGTTGTCCCATTCATTGGGCCAGCTCTTTTTTATGTATGTCGAATCAGCTGATAAATGAAAGAGAGACTTGGTTAAAGGAATCCCTTCAAAGTGAACATTCAAATCCCCTATGGTATTATTAAGTAAAGTGAGGCGAATAAATAAAATGGAAAATATAGTTCTTTTACATACCAATGACTTACATTCACATTTAGAAAATTGGCCAAAAATCAGACGGTTCATCGATCAAAAAAAGCGAGAAAACGAAAAGAAAGGGATAACGACGATCACAGTTGATCTCGGTGACTTTACTGATCGTTGGCATCCATTATCAGAAGCAACAAATGGTCAAGCAAATGTTGAACTGATGAATGAAGTAGGTTATGATGCGGCGACGATAGGAAACAATGAAGGTGTGGGAAATGCTAAGAAAGAATTGAATCACCTATACGATCAAGCAAACTTTGATATTTTGTTAGATAATTTATTTGATAAAAACACGTTACAGCCACCAAAATGGGCAAAACGTTTCAAAGTGATCGAAACGCCCGAGCATACCAAAATCGGATTGATTGCGTTTACTGCACCTTTTCCTCTGACTTATAGTCCGAATGGTTGGGATATCCGTAATCCCTATGACATCTTGCCAGAACTTGTTGAAGAGTTACGATCAACTGTGGACGTTTTAGTTTTGATGAGTCATTTAGGGATTCAAGACGATAGTCAAATTGCGATGGATTTACCTGCTATTGATGTTATCTTAGGGTCACATACCCATCATTTATTTAAAGAGGGGCGAGTAATCAATACTGTTCAACTGGCTGCGGCAGGCAAGTATGGACAATATGTTGGTGAAGTACATTTAACGATCGATGAAGAGAAAAAGATCGTTGCTCATTCTGCCAAAGCGATACCTACTGATTCAATGACGTCTTTTGCCGAAGATGAACAAGAAATCGAGGAATATTTGAACAGAGGCCATCAGTTGTTAGCAGAGAAAAAAGTGGCAGAGATCCCTTTTGAATTATCACTAGATATCTATGACGAATATTCGTTTATCCATGAAGCACTAGAAGCAATTAAATATAGAGGGAAAACGGAGGGTGCTATCTTAAACAGCGGGTTGTTTTTAACCAGTATTCCAGAGGGCATCGTAGACCAAGATCAACTCCACACGGCATTACCTCATCCAATGCATCTGTTGAATGTTACGCTCAAAGGAAGTGATCTGATACGTTTAGTATTAGAAATTGAAAAAAATCGAGCTTTTTTACGGAATTTTCCTATGAAAGGAATGGGATTTCGAGGTAAGATATTTGGTCAGATCGTTTATAGCGGTATTTCATATGATGCGATAAATCATCAAGTCTATTGGCTGAATAAACCAATAGACTTGGAAAAAAAGTACACGTTTACTACGGTTGATCATTTCATGTTCATTCCTTTTTTCCCAACAATTGAAATTGCAGGAGAAAATGAGTTCTTATTTCCAGAATTTATTCGAAGTGTCGTAGGCAATTACCTAAATGCTTACTATCCAATAAAATAAAAACAAGGTATAATGTGAAAGATAGGTGGTGAAAGCATGTCGGCTAAACAAAAAAAGCAACAAAACGTTGAATCCGAAAGAAAAGAAAAAAACATAACAGAAACTAGTGAAGATGAGACTGTGACAGAAGAGATTACGGCAGTCATAGAAGAAATCATTGAGGAACCAAAACCAGAAAAAGTAAAAGGAGAAATAATTACTTTTTTAGATGAAACCAATTTTTTGATTGGTGAAAGACAGTATCGACTTGTAACGAATTATCGTGAAGGGTTTGATTCTGAAAAATTAGGTGAAAGATACAGTGATGTATTATCTAGGTATGATTATATCGTTGGTGACTGGGGCTATGAACAGTTAAGATTAAAAGGTTTTTTCCGTGAAGACAATAGACGTGCTCATCCAGAACAACGAATTGACTCTCTAGAAGATTATTTGTATGAATATTGCAATTTTGGTTGTGCTTATTTTGTGATCGAGCGAATCGGTGGCAAAAAAGAAAAAAGTACACAACGTCGCAGAAAAAAGAAAAACCAAGGTCGGGCGTATATTGATGAGAAGAAAGTACCCGTAGCTTCAAATCACAAAAAACCGGTCATCAAAAAAAGAAATATAAACCAAACAAACAAAGAAACAGTAAAACCAAAAGTGAATACAGCAAAACCAAAATCAAATACGAACTTTACGATAAGACAAAGGGAAGAGTAGTGAAGAGATGAGTTATAAAGGATACTTGATTGATTTAGATGGAACAATTTATCGCGGAACAGAGCCGATCCCAGCAGGTAAACGTTTTGTGGAAGAGTTGCAAAAAAGAAACTTACCGTTTATTTTTGTGACCAACAATACAACTAAGAGCCCAGAAACAGTCGCCAACCGATTAGCAAATGAATTTGATATCCACGTTGAACCAAAAACTGTTTATACAGCTACACTTGCGACAATCGATTATATGAAAGCTGACAACAAGGGCAATAAAGTATATGTGATCGGCGAAGCTGGTCTGATCGATTTGATTTTAGAAGCAGGTTTCGAGTGGGAGGAAGCAGATCCAGATTATGTTGTTGTTGGTCTAGATAATTATTTAACTTATGAGAAGGTTGTGAAAGCAACTTTAGCTATTCAAAAGGGTGCGACTTTTATTGGAACGAATCCAGATAAAAATATCCCAACAGAACGCGGATTGCTACCGGGAGCTGGTTCTGTGATCTCTTTTGTTGAAACAGCTACACAGACACCACCCATTTATATTGGCAAACCTGAAGCAATTATCATGGATAAAGCAGTGGAGCAGTTGGGACTGAAAAAAGAAGAAGTAGTCATGGTTGGGGATAATTATGAAACAGATATTCAAGCAGGTATCCGTAATGGTATCGATACGCTATTAGTGTTATCTGGTTTTACGAAGAAAGAGGATATTCCCAATTTGCCGATTCTGGCTACGCATGTCTTGGATTCTTTAGACGACTGGAGTTTCTAATATGAAAAATAAGAGATGGATCTGGGGAGAATATGCTGGAATAATCAGCTTGTTCCTCCTGTTGATCAGTTTAGCTATTGCTATAACCATCAACTTTCGCCCATTGTATGTGTTTGATATCGATCATTTGAATATCCTAAGGTATACAACGCTTGATCAGGATACATTGTTAAAAAACTTTGATCATTTGATGGGGTATTTGAATAATCCGTTTGAAAAAGGATTAAGATTACCTGATTTTCCAGTATCAGCAAGTGGTGCGCATCACTTTTTCGAAGTCAAACGGCTTTTTCTGATCGATTATCTTGTATTGGCCGTTACGTTGATTCCTAGTATTTATTTTCTTGTTTACTTGAAGAAAAATAAACGATTTTGGCGTTTGATCCGCCCATTCCAGATTGGTATGTTCGTACCGATCGTATTAGGTTTTTTCATGGCGATAGGATTCGATCGTTTCTTCATTCTTTTTCATGAAACCATTTTTAATAATGAAGACTGGCTATTCAATCCAGCTACTGATCCAATCATAAATGTATTGCCAGAACAGTTTTTTATGCATAGTTTTATTTTGTTTTTTGTTTTAATTGAACTGTTTTTTGCATTGTTCATTTTTATTGGAAAAAGAGAATTAAAAAAAGAAAAATAAAAAGGAAGGACTCACACAACGTATAGACGTTAGTAGAGTTCCTTCCTTTTTTCGATCAAGTTTCAGCTTTCATTTACTTCTTATAGATTTGTATTACTGAGTTAATCGGCTCCGCTTTTCTGGTTCTTGATGCGCGAGACGACTAGCAGCAGAAGCAGCAATCGCTCCCACGATATCATCTAAAAATGTATGCACGTTTTTTCCATCATGACTGTTTAATTTTTTTAGGATACCAGGTTTTACTTTGTCGATGTAGCCATAGTTCGTAAAACCAATCGTTCCGTAGACATTCACGATCGATAACGCTAATATTTCATCTATCCCATACAGTCCTTCGTCATCTTCAATAATATGTTGCAAAGGAGCCATCAATTTGTTTTCTTCAGCTAAGATATCCAATTGCACACCTGTGATGATCGCGTTATGCACTTCCCGTTTCGTTAAAACAGCATTGATGCTTTCGATGCAATCCGCCAAAGTAAGATCAGAGATATAATCTTTTTGTAAAAACATCACTAATTCTGCAATGTCAGCTGTTTCTACGCCACGCTCTTTCAATAGATCCCGTGCTTTTTCTTCTAAAGTTTCAGTTTTTATAACCATGTTGTTCCTCCTTTTTTACCATTTCCTATCGAGTTAATGGTAGCTCATTCGGATGAAAAAGTAAAAAATGATCATTTGAGATAGCCCTGTCAGGTTGTACTCATATCATCTGAAAAATAGTTATTTTCTTCGCATCGTGTTGTCATATAGACTTGTACTATGCCCAGGTTGTGCCCGCTCTTTAGGATTGATGAAATGTAGCGCATTGTTAACAGCAGTTGGAGCTTCACCGAAACCAGTCGCAATCAACTTTACTTTCCCATCATAAGAGCAGATATCTCCCGCCGCATAGATACCGGGAACAGAAGTAGACATATCGGAATTTACAGCAATAGCATTTCTTGAGCTTTCGAGCCCCCACGTAGCAAGATGTTCAAGATTCGATGTAAAGCCATAATTAACAATTAAGGAATCAACCATCAAATCGATTGTTTCATCACTCTTGACCATTTGTAAACGGATATCTGTTAATTCACCATTTTCGCCAGACAAACTCTCGATAAGATAGGGAGTCAATAGATTGACAGAAGAAGACTTTAATAGGTTCACACTATGTTCATGGCCTCTGAATTCAGAACGCCGATGGATCAAATAAACTTCACTTGCAATAGGTTCAAGCATCAAAGCCCAGTCAATTGCGGAGTCGCCACCACCAGCAATTGCGACCTTTTTTCCTGCATATTTCATCAAATCATTTACAAAATAATCAATGCCATGGTTTTCATAAGTGGTTGCATCAGGTAAATTCAATTTTCTAGGTTGAAAAGAGCCATTCCCCAAAGTTAAAATTGCTGCTTTAGAATAATGGATTCCTTTTGTTGTAGTAATTTCAATGATATCTTCATCCTTCGTGATTGAAAGGACTTCTTCATTTAATTGAAAGGTATGATTGAACGTTGTCAATTGCTTTTCAAGATTTCCTACCAGTTCACTCGCTTTGATTGCCGGGTACCCAGGAATGTCATAGATATATTTTTCAGGGTAAAGTGTCGATAATTGCCCTCCTAATTGAGGTAAACTATCAATAATCTTTGTTTTCGCTTGCCGCATACCTGCGTAGAAGGCTGCAAACATACCTACTGGACCAGCACCAATAATTGTAATATCGTAGATTTCCATAAAATGATTCCTCCCCATAGACACACTATAGCAGAATTTAATTGAGAATTCTTCTCAAATAGATTAACCGTTAAAAATAAATGAATTTGAAAAAAAGCAATAAAAATTTTTCTCACTTATTGAGAGAATTATTCGTTCAGTTAGAGATGTGATATTTACGAATACTAGTGCTTCGAGTATGATACTTGTTTCGAGGATAAGATCCGCTTATAAGCAAATAGCAGATAAGTATCCGCATTTCGGAAAAAGGTATATAATCGTTTTAAACTATGTAACCTAGTCTTTTGATTTTTCTTGTGTTTCATTTAACAGTGACTAGATAGAATATGTTATTATTGCATTTGTAGTAATAAACATTAGGAGGAAAATACTATGGCATTCCCACAATTGAATCTAGCAAATGAGAAGGGTCCAAAAGCAGTTATTAAAACAAATCGAGGAGAAATCACGGTACAATTATTTCCTGAATTAGCACCAAAAACTGTTAAAAACTTTATCGAATTAGCTAAAAAAGGATACTATGACGGTGTAATCTTCCACCGTGTTATTCCAGACTTTATGATCCAAGGTGGCGATCCAACTGGAACAGGCATGGGTGGCGAAAGTATCTATGGTGAAAGTTTCGAGGATGAATTCAGCCGCGAGCTATTCAATCTACGTGGCGCTTTATCTATGGCAAACTCAGGACCAAATACGAACGGTAGTCAATTCTTTATCGTAAATAATGAAAATGTACCTGCAAATATGCTTGGTCAATTAGAAGGGGCAGGTTTCCCTGCTGAAATCATCGAAGCGTATAAAAAAGGTGGTACACCATGGCTTGATTTCCGTCATACTGTTTTTGGACATGTCGTTGACGGCATGAACACAGTGGATGAAATCGCAAATGCGCAACGTGGCCCACAAGATAGACCTGTTCACGATGTTGTAATTGAAACAATTGAGATTTCAGAATAAGAATAAAAAGTCGAAGCAGCGTTACGCTGCTTCGACTTTTTTATTAGGCAAATGTTTTTTTGATTCGTTCCAATCCATCCAACAACACTTCTTTAGGGCATGCAAGATTTAAACGCATATGCGAGTGGCCAGCAGGACCAAAAGTAATTCCAGGGTTCAATACTACTTTTCCTTTTGTTACCAGTAACTGTTCTAGAGTTTGGTCGTCCTCTTCATAAGCAGAAAAATCCAACCACATCAAATAGGTTCCTTCAGGTATCATCACGCGTACTCCAGGCAAGTTTTCTTTGAAATAATCTTGGGCTAATTCTGCATTGTTTTTTAAATAAGGGAGAAGTTTGCTTAGCCAGTCCGAACCAGTATCGTAAGCTGCCTTGGTACCGATCAAGCCGAATGTATTCACCTCATGCTGTTGATTCATCACGAGTTTCTTTTCAAACGCTGCTTTTAACGTTGGATTTTTTATAAATACCATTGAATTTTTGATCGCTGCTAAGTTAAATGTTTTTGTAGCAGAAGTGAAAACGACCAAAGAATCATTTAAAGATTCATCAATAGTAAGCATTGAAGTGAATGTATGAGGAGCAAAAACTAAATCTTGATGGATTTCATCGCTAAAAAGCAGAACATCATGTTTTAAGCAAAGAGCGGCTACTTTAATCAATTCTTCTCTCGTCCATACGCGACCACCGGGGTTATGTGGATTGCAAAGGATCATTACTTTCACGTTTTCGGTAATCATTTTTTCTTCCATATCCTCAAAATCCATCATAAATTTATGGTCTTTTTCTATCAATTTACTCCGTACGAGTTGTCGTTGGTTATTTTCCACAATAGATGCAAATGGAGGATAGACGGGATCGTGGATCAAGATACGATCGCCTACTTCAGTAAATGTCTGGATAGCAACCGCTAAACTAGCTAATACCCCACTAGTGAAGGTAATATTTTCTTTGGCTAAAGAGACATCGTGCTGCTCTTTCTCCCAATCAATCACAGCTTGATACAATTCGTCGCTGATGATCGAATACCCGAAAAGACCATGTGAAACGTACTTTTCAAATGCCTGTTTTACACTGGTAGGAGACAAAAAGTCCATGTCTGCAACCCATAATGGTAACAGATCGTTCGCATGATAAGTTTGCGCTATCGAATCCCATTTGACGCTTTCCGTATTTCTTCTTGCAATTTTTTTATCAAATTCATTCATTTGATGGCCCCCATTTTTGATTCTTCTCAGAACTTCTTTTTTTCTAACATTTACAGTATAATGATAAATGCGAAGAGAGGGAAGTACATGACATATAAAATTGGACAAATAATCAAAGGAAAAATAACTGGAATACAGCCTTATGGCGCATTTGTGTCTTTAGACGAAGAAACGCAAGGGTTGATCCACGTTTCAGAAGTACAGTCAGGTTATACAAAAAGTATTCATAGCTTGTTAAAAGTCGGCCAACCAGTAACGGTTCAGATCATTGATATTGATGAATATTCAAAAAAAATCAGTTTGTCATTGCGTACATTAGAGAAAAAAAGCCCCGTGATTCCGTATCGAAGAAAGAGATATTTTACAAATAAAAACAAAAAAATTGGGTTTGCGACCATTGCAGAGCAACTTCCTATCTGGGTAAGTGAAGCTTTGGCGGAATTAGAACAGAAAGAAAATAAGAAATAAAAAGTGTATTTTTTCTGAAAATGTGCTAGAATTTTTACGTAAGCCATAGAACAAATTGATCGAGGTGGAAATTTTGGCAAGCAAAAGAGTCGCTGGAACAATCATGTTGCATTTGGAGGATGGATCGAAAAAGTTTTTAGTCCATTCAGTTGATGATAAACTGGAGTTTGCGTTAGCAGAACTTTCAGAGGAAAAGACTGGTTTAGCAAACATACTTAGCTTTTTGAAAGAAATTGTTCATATTGATGTTAGTAAGATTGACTTGATGGAGTTGACGAATACACATATTAACCATGAGAATATCCCATTATTTGTTTTTGAAACAGAGCAAAAGAGCCAAAGTGAAAAATTAGGCGAAGGATATCTTTGGGAAGACTCAGGTCAAATGCGTTCTGTTCTTGGAACTTACGAAGTTGAAGGGGTTCCTTTCTTTTGATGTAATAGTTGAAACTAAAAGAAACTTGAATTTATTTCAAGTTTCTTTTTTCTACTCATTTTAGGCTGGATTGGCATGAATGTTAAGTAAATTCTTGTTGTTTTCTGGAAATATATCAGATAGCGCCAGTACTTTTGTGTAAAAGACGAATAATTGCTTTTTGAACCGACCATCTGGGACAAAATTAGACTAAAAATTACTATTGACGCTTGCTGTCTTACATGGTAAATTTAACAACGTTGATTTGAGAAAAATGGCTTTGATTATTTTCTAAAAGAAACTTTAAAAAAAGTTCTTGACGTGTGGGTGACCGCATGATAAGATAACTAAGTCGTTTTAAAAGAACCTATTGAAAAGCTTGATTTAATCAAGAAAAACTTCAAAAAAGTTCTTGACAAATAACAAAAGATAAGTTATGAT
>OLSK01000655.1_pt1 | contig 29595 bp, 24 predicted proteins | sample 1672781 | NCBI WGS metagenome assembly OLSK01 (sample SAMEA3136723, study PRJEB25190) | human gut metagenome | biome: human gut; feature: human-associated habitat; material: faeces | place: Austria | collected 2013 | reverse complement strand
TGATAAAAAATGTAAAAACGTTTAATTATTTAATTATCCTTTAATAATGTGAAAAAACTCTCGTTTTAGATGAGATGAAATTATGAAAGAGATTACAAAAGGGCTGTATTCTAAGTATGTAATCAAAACGAAGGAGGCAACACAACATGGAAAAACCTATTCACGTTTTCTCTGAGATAGGAAAGTTAAAGACAGTTTTATTGAAACGACCTGGACAAGAAGTGGAAAATTTAACACCAGACATCATGGACCGTTTGTTGTTCGATGATATTCCCTATCTACCAATCGCACAAGAAGAACATGATAATTTTGCAAAAACATTGCAGAATGAAGGCGTCGAAACTTTGTATCTGGAAAAATTAGCAGCAGAAGCAATCGATGCAGGTAATGTGAAAGAGCAATTCTTGAACAAAATGCTAGACGAATCACACATTGCATCGGCTGCTGTAAGAGACGGTCTTCATGAGTTCCTTCTATCAATGGAAACACAAGAAATGGTAGATAAAATCATGGCTGGGGTACGTACGAAAGATATCGAAGTCCGTTCAAATAGTTTATACGACTTATCAGCAGATGACGATTATCCGTTTTATATGGATCCAATGCCAAACCTTTACTTCACTCGCGACCCTTCCGCATCAATGGGAAATGGGATGACTGTCAACAAAATGACATTTGAAGCTCGCCGACGCGAATCGATGTTTACAGAATATATTTTGAAACATCATCCTCGCTTCGCTAACAAAGGGGTAGAAGTTTGGTTAGATCGTGAAAACCCAGATCATATCGAAGGCGGCGATGAATTGATCCTAAGCGATAAAGTAGTCGCAGTCGGGATTTCTCAACGTACCAGTGCCAAAGCGCTAGAAAAATTAGCACGTCACTTATTCGAAAAAAATTCAGGATTTGAAAAAGTATTGGCTATCAAGATTCCAAATAACCGCGCAATGATGCATTTGGATACGGTATTTACAATGGTTGATCACGATAAATTCACGATTCATCCAGCGATCCAAAGTAAAGAAGGAAAAATCGATGTCTTTACGATCGAGCCTGCAGGTGATGACATTAAAATCAGTCACTCAGATGATCTTCATGCGACAATGAAAGAAGCGTTAGGTTTAGACGATCTAGTCTTGATCCCAACCGGAAATGGCGATGCCATCGTTGCTCCTCGTGAACAATGGAATGACGGCTCAAATACGTTAGCAATCGCTCCTGGAGTTGTGGTGACTTACAACCGTAACTATGTTTCTAACGAATTGTTACGTAGCTATGGTATCAAAGTGTTGGAAATCAATTCAAGTGAATTGTCACGTGGCCGTGGCGGTCCTCGTTGCATGAGCCAACCATTAGTACGTGAAGATTTGAAATAGTTTGTTTCCCAGTGGCAGTCTAACTGTCAGCTGTCGCTGGGTTTCCTCTTTAAAAACTAAATAAAACAACCTAAAGGAGAATGTTAGTTATGAAAGAATCAGTATTTCAAGGAAGAAGTTTATTAGCAGAAAAAGATTTTACAAAAGAAGAATTACAGTATTTGATCGATTTTTCTGAACACTTAAAAGATTTGAAAAAACGCGGGATTCCTCATCACTACTTAGAAGGGAAAAATATTGCTCTTCTATTCGAAAAAACTTCTACTCGTACACGTTCAGCATTTACTACTGCAGCAATCGATCTAGGTGCACATCCTGAATATCTTGGAGCAAACGACATCCAATTAGGTAAAAAAGAATCAACTGAAGATACTGCCAAAGTATTAGGTCGAATGTTTGACGGTATTGAATTCCGTGGCTTTAGCCAAAAAATGGTTGAAGAACTTGCTGAATTCTCAGGCGTACCTGTATGGAATGGTTTAACAGATGAATGGCACCCAACACAAATGATCGCTGACTTCTTGACTATCCAAGAAAACTTTGGAACTGTTGAAGGTATTACAGTGGCTTACTGTGGAGACGGCCGTAACAACATGGCTAATTCATTGCTTGTAACTGGTGCTATTTTAGGAACAAATATGCGTATTGTCGCACCTAAAGACTTACAGCCAGAAGAAGAAATCGTGAAGATGGCGGAAGGATTCGCTGCTAAATCTGGTGCAAAATTAATGATCACTGATGACGTCGACAAAGGTGTGGACGGAGCAGATGTCCTTTACTCAGATGTTTGGGTATCAATGGGTGAAGAAGATAAATTTGAAGAAAGAATCAAATTATTGAAACCTTATCAAATCAACATGGAAATGGTTGAAAAAACACATAACACAGACCGTTTGATTTTCTTACACTGCTTACCAGCATTCCACGATACAAACACAGTTTACGGTGAACAAATGAAAGAACGTTTTGGTATTACAGAAATGGAAGTAACGGACGAAGTATTCCGCAGTAAATATGCTCGCCAATTTGATCAAGCAGAAAATCGTATGCATTCGATCAAAGCAATCATGGCAGCGACACTTGGAAACTTGTTCATCCCTCGTGTCTAACGTTTAACCACATTCATCTCATCGATAAAACGAGTCAGCTTTCCTCATTGTAGCAAATTGCTGGCTTGTTTTGTCATCGGAAAAATTCAGAATTATCTGAAGAAAGGAAGACGAAATATGGCCAATCGTAAAGTAGTTGTCGCATTAGGAGGCAACGCAATTTTATCTACTGATGCTAGCGCAAAAGCACAACAAGATGCACTGAAGGAAACAGCAAAATATTTAGTGAAATTCATTGAACAAGGAGATGAACTGATCATCTCACATGGGAACGGACCTCAAGTTGGGAATTTATTGATCCAACAACAAGCTGCTGATTCAGAAAAAACTCCAGCAATGCCTTTAGATACTTGTGTCGCAATGACGGAAGGTTCTATCGGCTATTGGTTGCAAAATGCTATGGGTGAAGTTCTCAAAGAAAAAAATATCGATAAGGATGTTGTTTCTTTAGTCACTCAAGTAATCGTTGATGAAAATGACCCATCCTTCAAAAATCCAACGAAGCCTGTTGGACCATTCTTCACCGAAGAAGAAGCAAAAGGCCAAATGGAATCAGACTCAGCTGCTACCTTTAAAGAAGATGCAGGCCGTGGATGGAGAAAAGTGGTTGCTTCCCCTAAACCAATCTCAATCAAAGAAGCTCGAGTTATCAAAGCACTAGTTGAACAAGGTGTCATTACTGTTTCTGTTGGTGGCGGAGGTATCCCAGTGGTAGAAACAGCCACTGGTCTTGAAGGAAGAGAAGCAGTCATCGATAAAGATTTTGCCTCTGAAAAGTTAGCGGAGATCATTGATGCAGATCTATTGATTGTTTTGACAGGTGTCGATAATGTCTATGCAAATTATCAAAAACCAGATCAAAAGAAACTGGAAACTGTTACAGTATCAGAAATGAAACAATATATTGATGAAAATCAATTTGCACCAGGAAGTATGTTGCCTAAAGTTGAAGCAGCCATTGCATTTGTTGAAGCGAAACCAGATGGGAAGGCTATCATTACTTCACTAGAGAACATTGAAAATCTTCTAGCATCTGAAGAAGGAACGATCATTGTAGCAGACAAATAAACTGCGTAAGAGCAATTGAGACTCCTTAGAACATTTACCTTGCTAAAAAATGTCCAGTCGGAATTTATTCTCCTTTAGGCCTTCTGGACATTTTTTTATAAGAAATCCTAGCCATTAATTTTTTTATCTGTTATAATTCATGTTAAGTTTAATAAGTTACAGTTTGCTGAACAAGAGAGTAATTGTATAAATCTGATCAAAGCGAGTTTGGAGCTGGTGGAAGCCAAACGAAGAAAATACAATGAAGCGCACTTGGAGAACTCTGTCTGAGACAGACGGTCATCTGCCGTTAACAGATAAAGTGGGTCCTAAAGAATAGGACAATTGGAGTGGTACCGCGGGATAACTCGTCTCTAGTAATTATACATGTATAATTACTAGAGATTTTTTTTGTTTTTAGCAAACCAAGTATCAATAGGAGGAAGTCAAATGAATAATAAAGATGTGGTTGCAAAAGCCGTTTATGATGTCGTTAAAGAAGATTTAACACTCGAAGAAGTAGAGAAACTATTGGAAAATCCAAAATCTGCGGATCATGGAGATGTGGCATTTCCTGCTTTCTCATTAGCAAAAATCTATCGAAAGGCACCACAGCAAATCGCGGCAGATTTAGCCGAAAAAATCGATTCAACTAATTTTGAAAAAATCGAAGTTGTGGGCCCATATTTGAATTTCTTTATGAACAAAGCAGTGATCAGTAAAGATGTTCTAGCTTCTGTCGTAAAAGAAAAAGAACACTACGGAGACAGCACGATCGGCAATAATGGAAGTGTACCGATCGACATGTCTTCACCAAATATCGCAAAACCAATTTCTATGGGACATTTGCGTTCTACTGTTATCGGAAATTCCATTGGATTTATTATGGAAAAATTAGGGTATCAACCAATCCGTATCAATCACCTAGGTGACTGGGGTACACAGTTTGGTAAATTGATCGTTGCCTATAAAAAATGGGGATCAGAAGAAGCAGTAAAATCTGAACCAATCAATGAATTATTACGTTTGTATGTCCAATTCCATGAAGTAGCAGAAACAGAACCAGAATTGAATGACGAAGCGCGTTCTTGGTTCAAACGTTTAGAAGAAGGCGACAAAGAAGCAATCGAACTATGGCAATGGTTCCGCGATGAGTCAATGAAAGAGTTCAACAAAATCTATGACCTGTTAGAAGTTCGCTTTGATTCATTGAATGGAGAAGCATTCTACAATGATAAGATGGATGAGATCGTTGAACTTTTAGAAGAAAAACATTTATTGAACGAAGATAAAGGTGCGGAAATCGTTGACCTTTCAGAATACGATTTGAATCCAGCACTGATCAAAAAATCAGATGGTGCAACGCTATACATCACTCGTGATTTGGCAGCTGCTCTTTATCGCAAACGTACGTATGACTTCAAGCAATCTCTATACGTTGTTGGGAATGAACAAAGTTACCATTTCAAACAATTAAAAGCTGTCTTGAAAGAATTAGGATTTGACTGGTCAGATGATATGCATCATATTCCATTTGGATTGATCACTCAAGGTGGTAAGAAATTATCAACACGTAAAGGAAAGATTGTTTTATTGGAAGAAGTGCTTAATGAAGCAATTCAATCAGCAAAAGAACAAATCAGTGAGAAAAATCCTGATCTAGCAAATAAAGATGTTGTAGCTAAACAAGTTGGGGTAGGGGCAGTTATTTTCCATGATTTAAAAAATGATCGTTTGAATACCTTTGACTTCAATCTTGAAGAAGTCGTTCGTTTTGAAGGTGAAACTGGCCCATATGTACAATATACACATGCTCGTGCCATCAGCTTGATGGAAAAAGCAGGATTTAAACCATCAGAAGAACACACATATGCATTAGATGATGAAAACAGCTGGGAAGTAGTGAAGCTGATCCAAAAATATCCAGAAACAGTACTATCAGCTGGTGAAAAATATGAACCTTCAATCATTGCAAAACATGCAATCAAATTAGCACAAGCGTTCAATAAATATTACGCACATACAAAAATCTTGGCGGAGGATGATCAAAAAGAATCTCGCTTAGCTCTTGTGTATGCAGTATCAGTGCTTTTGAAAGAAGATTTACGCTTACTTGGTCTACATGCGCCAGATAAAATGTAAAAAGGCACGATTCCATTAGAAAGTACCAAAACTCATCAAAAGAACAGATGAGTGAATCAAATGTTTTTGTTTTAAATAGCCAAAAAAAAGCCGTCCATCACGACCCTCTAGTTTGTGATGGACGGCTCTTTTGAATGAGGTAAGCAAGGGGAGAACGGACATCCTAAATACAATAAGCCCTTACCGAACTAAAAAATAGATGCATCTTTTGGATGATGTAAAAAGTCTTCAACTAATTGTGCATCCTCTTCGTTTTGAGAAATGATGATCGTAGTATCGAAACCGGCAATTGTACTAACGATGTGAGGTGGTTTGATTTCATCCAACACAGCAGCGAAAAGAGGGGCGTTGTCCGGTAAAGTATGAACGATTGTCAAAAAGTGGACGCGTTCCACTTTTAAAACAATATCTTCGATCATTTGGATCAGCCGTTTTTCATCCTCGTTTTTTGCTTCTGATCCTTCTTTTCCCTGAAAGAACACAAAGCGTGAAATGCCATTCTCGTCAGGGGCTTTGACGATTTTTAAATCACGGATATCGCGAGAAATCGTTGCTTGAGTAGCATTAACACCGTAGTCACTCAATTTTGCTAACAATTCTTCTTGTGTACGGATCGTAAATTCATCGATCACCTGTTTAATCAATAAATGTCGCTCAGCTTTACGCATATTCTTTCTCCTTTACGAAAGATTTCACATGTATCATATCAAAAAATAAAAGAATTTCCCAATAATAATTTGTTTTATGAGATAACTCTAGTAAATAAGGCTCCTTTTATGGTTGCGCTATCATTTTAAAACAGGAAGATTAAAAGTTATAAATAAAGAATGAGATTTTTCTTGATATTTAACAGTATATCAGGTAAAATATTGAATGTTGAGCAGAAAATCCTTATTAAGTATTGCGTAGCAAGTCAGTTGCTTGTATAATACTCGAGGATGCTGAACTGCATCAATAAATCCACATTCTCGTTGGATCGTTGATAGGTGCTTGCAAAAGTTTGTCAGCGAGGTAGAAGACAAGAAGAGGGAAAATAAAACCAAATCGGAGGAAACAAAAAATGGCAGTAATTTCAATGAAACAATTACTAGAAGCTGGCGTACACTTTGGTCACCAAACACGTCGCTGGAACCCAAAAATGAAGAAATATATCTTCACAGAAAGAAACGGAATCTACATCATCGACTTACAAAAAACAGTTAAGTTAGTAGATGCAGCTTACGACTACATGAAAAACGTTGCAGAAGAAGGCGGCGTAGCTTTATTTGTAGGTACTAAAAAACAAGCACAAGAAGCAATCAAAGATGAAGCAACACGTGCTGGACAATACTACGTTAACCATCGTTGGTTAGGTGGAACATTGACTAACTGGGATACAATCCAAAAACGTATCAGCCGTTTGAAACAAATCAATGCAATGGAAGAAGACGGAACTTTTGAAGTTCTACCTAAAAAAGAAGTTGCTGGTTTGAACAAACAACGTGAACGTCTTGAAAAATTCTTAGGCGGTATCGCTGATATGCCAAGAATCCCAGATGTAATGTACATCGTTGACCCTCGTAAAGAACGTATCGCTGTTCAAGAAGCGCATAAATTAAATATCCCTATCGTAGCTATGGTTGATACAAACTGCGATCCAGATGAAATCGACGTAGTTATCCCTTCAAATGACGATGCAATCCGTGCCGTTAAATTGATCACTTCAAAAATGGCTGATGCATTCATCGAAGGAAACCAAGGTGAAGATCAAGTAGTTGAAGAAGATTTTGTAGCAGAAAACACTGCAACATCAATCGAAGAAATCGTTGACGTTGTTGAAGGCGACAACTCTTCAGCAGAATAATTCTTAAATGATGGAGCTGTTTCAAAGGCTAGGCGACAAGCCTCACTCTCCTTTGAAACAGCTTTTTTTAAAAAGAAAATACAGGAGGATACAAAAAATGGCAGACGTAACAGCTAAAATGGTAAAAGAACTACGCGAAATGACAGGCGTAGGTATGATGGATGCGAAAAGAGCATTAGTTGAAGTAGAAGGCGACATGGAAAAAGCAGTTGATCTTTTACGTGAAAAAGGAATGGCTAAAGCAGCGAAGAAAAATGACCGTATCGCAGCAGAAGGTTTAGCTTCAGTAGCAGTGAAAGGTAACACTGCTGCAATCGTTGAAGTAAACTCAGAAACTGACTTTGTTTCTAAAAATGAAATGTTCCAAGATTTAGTAAAAGAAATCGCTGAACTTGTTGCAGAAAACAAACCTGCAGACATGGATGCAGCTATGAAAATCAAAACAGAAAAAGGAACAATCGAATCTGATTTGATCGAAGCAACGCAAGTTATCGGTGAAAAAATCAGCTTCCGTCGTTTCGAAGTTGTTGAAAAAGATGACAATGCAGCATTCGGTGGCTACTTACACATGGGCGGACGTATCGCTGTATTAACTGTTTTGGAAGGTACAACTGACGAAACTGTTGCCAGAGATGTAGCAATGCACGTAGCAGCTATCAACCCTCGTTACGTAAACGAAACTGAAATCCCAGAAGAAGAATTAGAACATGAAAAAACTGTTCTTACTGAACAAGCACTTAACGAAGGCAAACCTGCAAAAATCGTTGAAAAAATGGTTGAAGGCCGCTTGAAGAAATTCAAAGCAGAAATCGCATTGGTTGACCAACCTTTCGTTAAAGATCCTGATATGACTGTTGAAAAATATGTTGCATCTAAAGGTGCTACTGTGAAAACATTCGTACGTTTCGAAGTCGGCGAAGGTATCGAAAAACGCGAAGACAACTTTGTAGAAGAAGTAATGAGTCAAGTGAAAAAATAATTCACAAGAGTTATTTAGCGTCTGTTCTCTAAACATAAAAGCTTTTCAAGAATCGTTCTTGGAAGCTGATGTTTAGAAACAACGCTTAGCTGAAATTTAACAAGGAGCAGCGACGTATGTCACAGCTCTTTTTTTTAGGCATAGAAAGAAAATGCTCGACTTTAGTGGCTAAATTATCTGGATATGGTAAAATAGCAATAGAAAATATTGGAGGAATGAACATGGTCACACCGAAATATCAGCGTGTAGTCTTAAAATTAAGTGGAGAAGCTTTAGCTGGAGATGAAGGATTTGGTATTAAACCGCCAGTCATCAAAGAAATTATCCAAGAAATCAAAGAGGTGCACGAACTAGGCGTTGAAATGGCAATCGTTGTTGGCGGCGGTAATATTTGGCGCGGACAAATCGGTGCTCAAATGGGGATGGAACGTGCTCAAGCAGATTACATGGGTATGCTGGCAACGGTGATGAATGCCTTAGCATTACAAGACACGTTAGAAAATGTTGGTGTACCAACGCGTGTACAAACTTCAATCGAAATGCGCCAGATCGCGGAACCTTATATCCGCAGAAAAGCAGAACGTCATTTAGAAAAGGGACGGATCGTCATTTTTGCAGGTGGCACAGGGAATCCTTACTTTTCAACAGATACTACAGCAGCACTACGAGCAGCTGAAATCGGAGCTGACGTTATTTTAATGGCTAAAAACAATGTTGACGGTGTTTATTCAGCTGATCCAAAAGTGGATGCCAACGCAGTTAAATTTGAAGAATTGACTCATTTAGAAGTTATCTCAAAAGGATTGCAAGTGATGGATTCAACTGCCAGCTCATTGAGCATGGACAATGATATTCCACTACTTGTCTTCAATTTGAATGAACATGGAAATATCCGACGCGCTATCTTAGGCGAAAATATCGGAACTACAGTTAGGGGGAAATAAAAATGGCAGATGCAATTATGACAGAAGCAAAAGAAAAAATGCATAAAGCAGCACAAAATCTACAACGTGAATTAGGACAGATCCGTGCAGGACGTGCCAATGCAAGCTTATTGGACCGTATCACTGTAAATTATTACGGAGTACCTACACCACTAAACCAAATGGCTTCTATCCAAATTCCAGAAGCACGCATTTTGATGATAACACCATTTGATAAAAGTATTCTTCAAGATGTAGAAAAAGCAATCATGACAAGTGATATCGGTATCAGCCCCACAAATGATGGGAATGTGATCCGTTTAGTGATTCCACAATTAACAGAAGAACGTCGTAAAGAATTAGCGAAAGACGTGAAAAAAGAAGCAGAAAATGCAAAAATCGCTGTACGTAATATTCGTCGTGACGCAATTGATGAATATAAAAAACAACAAAAAAATGGAGACATCACAGAAGATGATCTACGTGGTCTAGAAAAAGAAGTACAGACCTTGACTGACAACAGTATCAAAGAAGTAGATAAAATCGCTGCTGAAAAAGAAAAAGAACTATTAGAAGTTTAAGCGTTATTTAAAAATCAATCGATGTTTTTTTAACTAAGAATCTCTTGATCAGTGTATCGATCAGAGAGTAGAAAAAGCTGGCTCATCTCGCCAATAGTGAAAGCTGTTAACGAGAGGAACCAGCTTTCTTTTTGAAGTTGCGGCACTACTCAATAGGAAGTGTAAAAGAGAAACTTTGATAAGAGAAGTGGCTTCTTTATTTTATAAATAGCAATCAAAAGTTAAAAAAATGAAAAATCTTAGTGAAAAAAAGAAAAAAAACCGCTATACCGTAGGAAATGACTATATATATTGCTATAATAGCAGAGATAGTGGTAATTTTTTAGTATAGGAGGAAAAAGAATGTTACGTTTTTTTCCGCAAAAAAACAAATATATTCAAGAAAAAAGTGAGCTTCGTTTCAATAGTGATGGCCCAATTCCGCAACACATAGCAATCATTATGGATGGCAATGGGCGATGGGCACAAAACCGACGATTGCCTCGTGTGGCTGGACATAAAGAAGGCATGGAAACAGTAAAAAAAGTAACAAAACAAGCTTCCAGATTAGGTGTCAAAGTATTGACTCTTTATGCGTTCTCCACAGAAAACTGGAAAAGGCCCAAGGATGAAGTAAGCTTTTTGATGCAGCTTCCCGTTGACTTCTTTGACACATTCGTACCGGAGCTGATCAAGGAAAATGTGAAGGTCCATGTGATGGGGTATGAAGATCTATTACCTGAACATACACAGGATGCAGTGAAACGTGCGATCGAACAAACAAAAGACAATACAGGAATGGTACTCAACTTTGCTTTGAACTACGGAAGTAGAGCAGAAATCGTGACGGCAGTCAAAGCAATTGCTACTGAAGTCAGAAATGAAGAAAAATCAATTGAAGAGATCGATGATACACTGATTGCTGAACATCTCATGACGGGTTTTTTACCAACTGAACTTCGAGATCCTGAACTTGTCATTCGGACAAGCGGAGAAGAAAGAATCAGCAATTTTTTACTTTGGCAACTTGCCTATAGTGAATTGTACTTTACCAAAGCATTATGGCCTGATTTTGATGGAGCACATCTAGAAGAGGCGATTGCTTCATTTCAAAATAGAGATCGTCGTTTTGGCGGTGTGAAAAACAAGGAGAAAGAAGGAGATCAGTCATGAGACAACGAGTGATCACTGCTGTCGTAGCATTGGCGTTATTTATCCCGATTCTTTGGCTAGGTGGCCTGGCTGTTGAATTAGTAGCAGCTCTATTAGCTGTTATCGGAGTATATGAGTTGTTTAGGATGAAAGGATTGACATTATTAAGTTTTGAAGGAATATTAGCAGCGATTGGCGCAGTTGTTTTAGTATTACCTAAAGAACGTTGGTTTTTCTTTTTATCAGAAGGTACAGATACATTTATGTTGTTTTATCTGATTGTGATGATCTTATTAGGCACCGCAGTCATTTCCAAAAATACGTATACGATAGATGAAGCTGGCTTTCCAGTAATCGTGAGTTTATATGTTGGGATGGGCTTCCAGAATTTTGTCAATGCGCGGACAGAAGGACTACCTGTTTTGCTGTTTGGTCTGTTTATTGTTTGGGCAACTGACATCGGTGCCTATATGGTCGGACGAAAGTATGGAAAGCATAAATTAAGTCCAGATGTCTCACCAAACAAAACCATTGAAGGCGCATTAGGCGGTATTGGGAGTGCTTTAGTAGTTGCTATTCTTTACTTTTTACTCTATCCGTCGACTGAATTGTTTGGCCATGGACTATTTGTCATGTTGTTGTTAACGATCCTGTTATCGATTGTTGGCCAGTTTGGTGATCTAGTCGAATCATCGATCAAACGACACTATGATGTAAAAGATTCTGGCAATATTTTACCGGGGCATGGGGGAATCTTAGACCGATTCGATAGTCTGTTGTTCGTCTTTCCGATCATGCATTTATTTGGATTAATTTAATAAGAGGATATGGGTCTTTGCTTTAGTTTTAGATACAAATCGTTTTTAGAAACCTAGTTACTGTAGATGATGTGACTAGTTGATAAGAGCGAAGTGGTTATTTTAATAAACTAAAAGCAAAGGCCGATTTTTTCTCTATAACTCACTGATGCTATTGGTGAACAGCTGATAATATGGTAAAATTAAAGTGTTTTATTTATCAAGAGTTTCAATGTTAAAGGAAAAGCGTGTAAAGGAGAATGCAAAATGAAAACAATTATCACATTTATTATTGTCTTCGGTATTTTGGTCATTGTACATGAGTTTGGACATTTCTTCTTTGCGAAACGATCAGGAATTCTCGTTCGTGAGTTTGCTATTGGAATGGGTCCGAAAATCTATGGACACCAAGCAAAGGACGGAACTACCTATACATTGCGTTTATTGCCGATCGGCGGTTATGTGAGAATGGCAGGAAACGGAGACGATGAAACAGAAATGGCCCCTGGAATGCCGTTATCTCTTTTGTTAAATTCTGATGGTATCGTGGAGAAAATCAATGTAAGCAAAAAAGTGCAACTGCCCAATGGGATTCCATTAGAATTGATCGCATACGATCTTGAAGACGACTTAACGATTACAGGTTATGTGAATGGAGATGAAACACAGGAAGTCACCTATCACGTCGAACACGATGCTTCCATCATTGAAGCGGACGGTACAGAGATCCGAATTGCGCCTAGAGATGTTCAATTCCAGTCAGCAAAATTATGGCAACGGATGCTGACTAATTTCGCTGGACCGATGAATAATTTTATTTTAGCGATCCTGTTGTTCATTATCCTTGCGTTCATGCAAGGTGGCGTGCAAGTAACGGATACCAATCAAATTGGAAAAGTCTTGCCGAATGGCGCAGCCGCAGCTGCTGGGTTGAAAGAAAATGATGAAATAGTATCGATTGATGGCAAGTCTGTTCATTCGTGGAACGATTTGACGTCAGAGATCACCGAAAATCCTGGGAAAAAATTAGATGTTGAAGTAAGACGTGACGGCAAAACACAGCAGCTTGACGTAACACCGAAAGCAGTTGAAGCCAATGGGAAAGAAGTCGGCCAACTAGGGATTCAAGCACCAATGAAGACTGGCTTTTTGGATAAAATAGTTGGTGGAGCCCGTCGAGCATTCAGTAGTTCAATGGAGATATTCAAAGCGTTAGGCTCATTGTTCACAGGCTTTAGCTTAGATAAATTAGGTGGACCCGTTATGATGTTCCAGCTTTCTTCTGAAGCTGCTAATCAAGGTGTGATGACTGTCATTAGCTTGATGGCACTGCTTTCTATGAATCTAGGAATCGTTAATTTACTGCCGATTCCTGCATTAGATGGTGGGAAAATCGTCTTGAACATCTTTGAAGGTGTGAGAGGAAAACCTCTCAGTCAAGAAAAAGAAGGCTTTATCACTTTGGCAGGATTTGGGTTATTGATGCTATTGATGGTATTGGTCACTTGGAATGATATTCAACGATTCTTTTTCTAAAAAAGTTGACAAATAGGGTATAATTACAAACGATAGATTATTATTGAGGAATAGAGGAGTATATAGAATGAGACAATCAAAAATGTTGATTCCTACGTTAAGAGAGGTTCCAAATGATGCAGAAGTATTAAGTCATCAAATTTTATTGAGAGCTGGATACATTCGTCAAGTATCTGCAGGAATCTACTCTTATTTACCACTAGCAAATCGTGTGTTAGAAAAACTAAAAGCGATCATGCGAGAAGAATTTGAAAAGATCGGCGCAGTTGAAATGTTGATGCCGGCGATTTTACCAGCAGAATTGTGGGAAGAATCCGGTCGTTATGAAACATATGGCCCAAACTTGTATCGTCTGAATGATCGTAATGATCGTAAAATGATCTTAGGCCCAACACATGAAGAAACATTTACTGATTTGATTCGTAATGAAATCAATTCATATAAAAAATTACCATTGAATCTTTATCAGATCCAAACAAAATACCGAGATGAAAAACGTCCTCGTTTCGGTTTATTACGTGGTCGGGAATTCATCATGAAAGATGCTTACTCATTCCATGCTTCTGAAGAAAGTCTAGATGAAGCGTACAAAGACTACGAAAAAGCTTATACTGAAATCTTTAAACGCTGTGGACTTGAATTCCGAGCAATCATCGGTGACGGTGGTGCAATGGGCGGGAAAGATTCAAAAGAGTTCATGGCAATATCAGAAATCGGTGAAGATACGATCTGTTATTCAACTGAAAGTGATTATGCAGCAAACTTAGAAATGGCGACGAGTTATTATGTTTCTAAAAAATCCCATGAAACGCAACTTGAACTGGAAAAGAAAGCTACACCTGATGTTAAAACAATTGAAGAAGTAGCAGCTTTCTTTGAGACAGAACCACAAAAAATCATCAAATCTGTTTTGTTCATGGCGGATGAAGAACCTGTACTTGTGCTAGTTCGCGGAGATCATGAAGTGAATGATGTCAAATTGAAGAACTTCTTAGGCGTTGACTTCCTAGAAGAAGCAACAGAAGAAGATGCAACGAAATTTTTAGGTGCTGATTTTGGTTCTGTTGGTCCAGTGGGCATATCAGAAGATGTGAAGGTCTATGCTGACCGACATGTCCAAGACCTTGCAAATGCCATTACTGGTGCTAATGAAACAGGTTATCATTATATCAATGTCAATCCAGAAAGAGATTTTACAGTCCTTTCGTATGAAGATCTGCGTTTTGTGCAAGAAGGTGATCCATCTCCAGACAATAATGGTGTGTTGGCCTTTACTCGCGGAATCGAGATCGGACACATCTTCAAGTTAGGCACGCGCTACAGTGAGTCAATGGGAGCAACTGTTTTAGATGAGAATGGTCGTGAAAAATTTGTGATCATGGGTTGCTATGGAATCGGCGTCAGTCGTTTACTTTCTGCAATCGTTGAACAAAATTCTGATGAAAATGGCATCAATTGGCCAAAAGGGATTGCACCATTCGATCTGCATGTCGTTCAAATGAATCTGAAAGACGAAAATCAAACAAACTTGACAAACGAAGTGGAGCAAGCGATGACAAAAGCCGGCTACCAAGTATTGGTCGATGACCGCAACGAACGTGCAGGTGTGAAATTCGCAGATTCCGATTTGATCGGTTGTCCAATCAGAATCACGATCGGTAAAAAAGCAGTTGATGGGATCGTAGAAGTGAAAATCAAGAAAACAGGTGAAATGGTTGAAGTCCGTAAGGAAGAATTAGCCAATACACTACCAATCTTATTAAATCAATAAATGATAAACGAAGAGATTGAGATAAAAGTCATTTAGGCTTGAGAAATTGGAGAAAAAACGAACAATACGTTTTTTGTATTGCTCGTTTTTTTTGAAATTTCCGAAAAACCTGACTTTTGGACGCCGTTTATTTGAGAGAGGCTGGGACAGAAGTGTTTAACTCCGAGAAATAAGAAGAATGAACGAAAATTTGAAAAAGCAGTTTTCATGGATTTTTTCTTGTTCTTTTAGGCACCCCACTTTTGTCACCCTTATTTTTTAATGTAAAATCAATAAAAAACGAGTATACTAGATAGTACTGAAAAAAGAAGAGAACAAAAAAGCTTTTTAATTGTTTCTCATCAGAAAGGGCGTATGGTTTTGTCAGAAAAACGAGAGTTATTTGAAAAACTACTGGAACAGATCCAACTGGAAGAAGCGGATAAACAGCATCCTTTGATTTCTTCTGGCGAAGTGGAACGAGTAGTCGTTCATCGTAAATCACGCTTATGGGAATTTACGCTACACTTTTCTCAAATTTTACCGATCATGCTTTATCGTTCGTTAGTGCAACATGTGACATTGGCCTTTCATGATATTGCACAAGTAAAACTAAATATCAAGGCAGAAAATCAACAATTTGACGAACAGTTGTTACAAGATTATTGGGCACAAGCGTTGGAAAGCCAACAATGTGATACACCTCTTGCACAACAAGTCTTAAAAACACAAGTTCCAATACTAAAGGAACATAAAATCATCTTGCCTGTCGATAGTACTGGCGCACTCAGCTATTTGAAGCAACAATATTTGCCATTAGTAGAGTCTTTATTTGTCAGCTACGGATTTCCTAAATTTAGGATCGAGCCAGAAGTAGACGAGCAACAAGCAGAACGTGTGTTAAAACTGTTTGAAGAACGGAAACAAGAACAAGCAGAAGCCTTTATGAAGCAAGCGGCAGAAAGCTTGATCGTCCATGAACAAAAGAAAAAAGAAAAGAAAGAGCAGTTGCCTGCTTTAGACGGACCAATCCAATTGGGACGAAATATTCCTACGGATGAACCAACTACACCAATGGTAAATATTGTAGAAGAAGAGCGTCGTGTGACATTAGAAGGGTACGTATTTGATAAAGAAGTACGTGAGCTTCGCTCAAAACGAAAAATCTTAACCTTGAAAATCACTGATTATACGTCGTCCTTCATCGTCAAAAAATTCTCAAACAATGAAAAAGATGAACAAATATTTGAAGCAATCAGCACAGGTAGTTGGTTGAAAGTCAGAGGGAGTATCCAAGAAGATACCTTTGTTCGTGACTTAGTGATGAATGCACAGGATATCGTAGAAGTGAAACATGCTCCACGAAAAGATTATGCGCCAGAAGGTGAAAAACGAGTAGAGTTACATGTCCATAGTAAAATGAGTACGATGGACGCAACAAATAACATTTCGGATATCGTAGCTCAAGCAGGAAAATGGGGCCATCGTGCCATTGCCATTACAGATCATGGCGGCGCACAGGCATTTCCTGAAGCACATAGCGCAGGGAAAAAAGCTGGCGTGAAAATTTTGTATGGGGTAGAAGCAAATGTTGTGGATGATGGCGTGCCAATCGCCTACAATGATGTGCATGAATCCTTAAGTGAAGGAACCTATGTAGTATTTGACGTGGAAACAACGGGGCTATCTGCTGTTTACGATACGATCATCGAACTAGCTGCGGTTAAGATGTACAAAGGAAATGTGATTGCTAGTTTTGATGAATTCATCGATCCAGGCCATCCACTTTCACGAACAACTGTTGATTTGACAGGGATTACCGATGAAATGGTACGTGGTTCAAAATCGGAAGAAGAAGTTTTACGACTGTTTCTTGAATTCTCAAAAGATACTATTCTTGTAGCGCATAATGCGGCGTTCGATATGGGATTTTTAAATACAAGCTATGCAAAATATGGCATACCAGAAGCGCCTAATCCCGTAATCGATACGTTAGAGTTAGCTCGCTATCTCTATCCTCAATTCAAACGTTTCGGGTTGGGTGTACTGTCTAAGAAATTTGGTGTCAGTCTGGAACAACATCACCGGGCGATTTATGATGCAGAAGCTACTGGTCATCTTGCATGGATCTTTATCAAAGAAGCGATGGAAAACCATGACATGTTTTACCACGACCAACTGAATGCACATATCGGGGAAGGAGACTCCTATAAACGAGCAAGACCTTTCCATGCAACGTTACTTGCGAAAAACCAAGACGGGTTAAAGGACTTGTTCAAATTGATCTCGATGTCTAACGTGGAATATTTTGAACGTGTCCCACGAATCCCACGATCACAATTAAACAAGTTACGTGATAACCTATTGATTGGCTCTGCCTGTGATAAAGGCGAAATCTTTGAAGCGATGATGCAAAAAGGAGTCGAAGAGGCAAGAAATCGTGCGAAGTTTTATGATTATATCGAAGTGATGCCAAAAGCAGTCTATGCACCTTTGCTAGAACAAGAATTAGTAAAGAATGAACGTGATCTAGAGGAAATTATTCAAAACTTAGTTGAAATAGGGAAGTCATTAGATAAAATAGTGGTGGCAACAGGTAATGTCCATTACTTAAATGAAGAAGATGCGATTTATCGTAAAATCTTGATCAATTCAATGGGAGGAGCCAATCCATTGAACCGTCACAGTCTACCTGATGTCCATTTTCGAACAACAGATGAGATGTTGACAGCTTTTAACTTCTTAGGCGAGTCTCTAGCAAAAGAGATCGTTGTAGAAAATACAAATAAAATCGCAGATAGCTGTGAAGAAGTCATTCCTGTGAAAGATGAACTTTACACACCGAAAATCCCTGGTTCTGAAGAAGAAATCTCTGAATTGAGTTATACCAAAGCCAAACAACTGTATGGTGATCCTTTACCAGAGATCATTCAAAAACGTTTGGAAAAGGAATTGAATTCGATTAACGGGAATGGGTTCTCCGTTATCTATCTGATTGCTCAAAAACTCGTACACAAAAGTAATGAAGATGGCTATTTAGTTGGTTCGCGTGGATCGGTAGGCTCAAGTTTTGTTGCGACGATGACTGGGATCACCGAAGTTAATCCTTTAGCCCCGCATTATTATTGTCCAGAATGTCAGTATTCTGAATTCTATGAGGATGGGACATATGGTTCTGGGTTCGATATGCCTGAGAAAAAATGCCCAAAATGTGGTGCTCGATTGAACAAAGATGGACATGATATTCCTTTTGAGACGTTCTTAGGATTTCATGGTGATAAAGTACCCGATATCGATTTGAACTTTTCGGGAGACTATCAAGCAGAAGCCCATAATTATACGAAAGTATTATTTGGAGAAGAATATGTTTATCGTGCTGGAACGATTGGTACGGTAGCAGATAAAACGGCTTATGGCTTTGTTAAGGGCTACGAAAGAGACCATAACCTGCAATTTCGAAGTGCAGAAGTCGATCGCTTAGCCAAAGGAGCCACTGGAGTCAAACGAACGACTGGTCAGCATCCAGGGGGGATCATCGTTATTCCTGATTACATGGATGTTTATGATTTCACCCCCATCCAATTTCCAGCAGATGATCAAAATTCTGAATGGAAAACGACCCACTTTGATTTCCACTCGATCCATGATAATGTATTGAAACTTGATATTCTTGGACATGATGACCCGACTGTTATTCGTATGCTCCAAGATCTATCTGGGATCGATCCACAAACGATCCCTACAGATGATCCAGAAGTGATGCGGATATTTGCCGGACCGGAAGTCTTGAACGTGACACAAGAACAAATCAACTCTAAAACAGGTACACTAGGTATCCCCGAATTCGGGACTCGTTTTGTTCGTGGGATGTTGGAAGAAACCCATCCAACCACTTTCGCTGAATTACTGCAAATCTCTGGACTCTCTCATGGGACAGATGTTTGGCTTGGAAATGCGGAAGAATTGATCAAACGTGGGGATGCGACACTAGCGGAAGTAATTGGTTGTCGGGATGACATCATGGTCTATCTGATCCATGCCGGATTAGACAGTGGGATGGCATTTAAAATCATGGAAACAGTGCGTAAGGGACTGTGGAACAAAATCCCAGATGAACTTCGTGAGACATATTTAAATGCGATGAAAGAAAATAATGTACCAGATTGGTATATTGATTCTTGTTCAAAAATCAAGTACATGTTCCCGAAAGCCCATGCGGCTGCGTATGTATTGATGGCATTACGTGTAGCATATTTTAAAGTATATTTCCCTATTCTTTACTATTGTGCGTACTTCTCTGTTCGTGCCGATGATTTTGATCTTGTTTCCATGTGCAAAGGAAAAGATGCAGTCAAACAAGCCATGAAAGAGATCACAGACAAAGGAATGGATGCCTCTGTGAAAGAAAAAAATCAATTGACAGTACTTGAATTGGCCAATGAAATGTTAGAACGCGGCTTTAAATTCGGGATGATCGATTTGTATAAATCAGATGCGGTCAATTTTGTAATCGAAGGAGATACATTGATTGCGCCATTTCGTGCTGTACCAAGTTTAGGTACCAACGTGGCAAAACAGATTGTCGAAGCAAGGAAAGATGGTCCGTTCTTATCAAAAGAAGATCTGGCTACACGAGGAAAAGTATCCAAGACTTTGATTGAATATATGAATGACAATGGCGTATTAAAAGACCTTCCTGACGAAAATCAATTGTCGCTTTTTGATATGTTATAGTAGGCAACAGCGAGCTTGCTTGTCATTTCAGAGAAATTATGGTATAGTTATTTATAGGTAATGATACTAACTGTGAGTGAGCGGATTTTTCGCTCACTCTTTTTAATGGAATTACGGATTCAATTTTTAAGGAGGCGAAATTCTTGAGTAGCGTCGTTGAAACAGTCACAGAAATGGTGACTCCGATTTTAGAGGAACAAAATTTTGAACTTGTAGAAGTAGAGTTTGTGAAAGAAGGAAAAAGTTGGTTCTTACGAGTATTTATTGATAAAGATGGTGGAATCGATATTGAAGAATGTGTCTATGTCAGTGAAAAATTAAGTGAAAAACTCGATGCAGTAGATCCCGATCCAATCCCACAAGCATATTTCCTAGAGGTGTCATCTCCAGGAGCAGAACGTCCGCTAAAAAAAGAAACAGATTATGAAAAAGCACTAGGTGAATACATCCATGTGTCTTTCTACCAACCAGTGGATGGAGAAAAGCAATTTGAAGGATTTCTTCAGTCATTTGATGCTGACCAGCTTACATTGAAAATACGCATAAAAACACGGGAAAAAGAATTGATTCTTGACCGAAAAAACATTGCCAAAGCTCGCTTAGCAATCCAATTTTAATCACGGAGAGGAAACAGAACAATGAGTAAAGAAATGTTGAACGCGTTAGATGCATTAGAAGCTGAAAAAGGAATTTCAAAAGAAATCGTAATTGACGCTTTAGAAGCAGCTTTAGTTTCTGCATATAAACGCCATTATGGTCAAGCACAAAACGTAGAAGTAGAATTTGACCAGAAGAAAGGGAAAATCCACGTCTATGCAGTGAAAGAAGTGACAGAAGAAGTCATGGATTCACAGTTGGAAGTATCATTGAAAGATGCACTTTTGATCAATCCAGCATATGAAATCGGCGACACGATCCGATTTGAAGTTACACCAAAAGATTTTGGCCGCATTGCTGCGCAAACAGCGAAACAAGTAATCTTGCAACGTGTGAGAGAAGCAGAAAGAACAATTATCTATAATGAGTTCAGTGCATATGAAAAAGATATCATGCAAGGAATCGTTGAACGTCAAGATAAACGTTACATTTACGTGAATCTTGGAAAAATCGAAGCAGTGTTATCTAAACAAGATCAAATGCCGAATGAATTCTATCAACCGCATGATCGGATCAAAGTGTATGTTTCTCGAGTAGAAAATACCTCAAAAGGTCCTCAAGTTTTTGTTAGTCGTAGCCATCCAGATCTTTTAAAACGTTTGTTTGAACAAGAAGTACCAGAAGTATACGATGGTATCGTTGAGATCGTCAGTGTCGCAAGAGAAGCGGGTGACCGTTCTAAAGTTGCTGTACGCTCAAATGATGAAAATATCGATGCAGTAGGAACTTGTGTTGGTCCGAAAGGGCAACGTGTCCAAGCAATCGTCAATGAATTAAAAGGTGAAAACATGGATATCGTTGAATGGGACGAAGATCCAGCAGTATTCATCGCAAATGCATTGAACCCAGCACAAGTCATGGATGTCATCTTTGATGAACAAAATCCAAAAGCTTGTACAGTCGTTGTTCCTGATTATCAATTATCATTGGCAATCGGTAAACGTGGTCAAAATGCACGATTAGCTGCAAAATTAACGAACCATAAGATCGACATCAAGTCAGAGTCAGACATGGCTGCATATTATGAAGAACAAGCAAATAAAACTGAAGATGCAAGTGATGAATCAGTGGCAGAAGCACATGATGAAGCAATCATCCAATCTGATTTGACAGATGACGAATATGAAACAATCGCGTTCAACGATGAAAAAACTATCGAAGAAACAGACCAAGATGCTTAACAGATAGCTTAGGAGGCAAAGAGATGAAACAAAGGAAAATCCCTTTACGCAAATCTGTCGTTTCAGGTGAAATGAAACCAAAAAAAGAGATGATTCGTATTACTCGTTCGAAAGAAGGAGAAGTATCAATCGATCCAACTGGGAAAATGCCAGGACGAGGCGCGTATGTCTCACTTGAGCCAGATGAAGTACAACAAGCTTGGGATAAAAAAATTCTCGATCGAGCACTTGAAACGAGTTTGACTGATGAATTTTATCAAGAATTATTAGAGTATGTTACACACCAAAAAGCACGAAAAGAGCTATTTGGTAAATGAGAGAAGTCAATCGGCAAAAAGCCATGAATCTCATTGGATTAGCGATGCGCGCTGGCAAACTAGTCACGGGCGAAGAGCTAACGATTGCAGATATCCGCAGAAACAAAGCCAAAATCGTCTTTGTCGCGAATGATGCAAGTGAAAACACGAAGAAAAAGATTAAAGATAAGAGTTCATACTATGAAGTTCCTTGCTTTGAGCTATTTTCTGAAGCGGAAATCACGCAGATGATCGGAAGACCTCGCAAAGTATTTGGGATCCTGGATAACGGATTTGCGAAGAAAACCAAGGAGCTAATTGAAGGTTAGGAAGGTGATTGCATGAGCAATAAACGAATTTATGAACTAGCAAAAGAAATGAATAAGTCTAGTAAAGACCTTGTGGAAAAAGCACAGAAGCTCGGTATTGATGTGAAAAATCATATGGGAGTCATCACAAGTAGTGATGAAAAAAAACTGCAACAAGCATTTAAACCACAAGGAAATAAGCATACAGCACAGCAAGAAAGCCAAAAACCAGCCAAAAAGCAGCCGAACGATCAGCCTAAAAACGAAACAAAACCAAAACAACAAAAAAATAACCGCAACTATCAAGATCGCGGTCAAGGGAGCGGTCAAGTGAATCAAGGAAAAAACCAATCAACAACTCAAAACCGAAATAATAGTGGAGGCGCTACTAACCAAAATCGCCAAGGTGGAAATCAAAGCCAAAACAGAAATACAAACAACAATCGCGGAAAATTCAACAATAACAACCGCAATCGTTTTAATAAAAAAGGAAAAAAAGGCAAACAACAGACATCAAATAAACCAGCTGTACCACCACGTAAATTCCGTGAGTTACCAGAAGTATTAGAATATACTGAAGGAATGAATGTGGCAGATATCGCTAAAAAAATCCATCGTGAACCAGCTGAGATCATCAAGAAATTATTCTTGCTTGGTGTAATGGTCAATCAAAACCAATCCTTAGATAAGGATACGATCGAATTATTAGCAACAGATTATGGGATGGAACCTCAAGAAAAAGTTCAAGTAGATATCGCAGATATCGATAAATTCTTTGAAGCAGAAGAAGTAAATCCTGAAAATCTAGTATCTCGTCCTCCAGTTGTAACTATCATGGGACACGTTGACCACGGGAAAACTACGTTACTTGATACCTTACGTCATTCACGTGTAACAAGTGGAGAAGCTGGCGGGATCACGCAGCATATCGGTGCCTATCAAATCGATATCGACGGCAAACCAATCACATTCTTAGATACACCAGGACATGCGGCGTTTACAAGTATGCGTGCGCGTGGAGCAAGTATCACAGATATCACGATTTTAGTAGTCGCAGCTGATGATGGTGTGATGCCACAAACAGTGGAAGCCATCAACCATGCAAAAGCAGCCGGTGTGCCAATCATCGTTGCTGTGAATAAAATCGATAAACCAGGTGCGAACCCACAACACGTCATGCAAGAATTAAGTGAATATGAATTGATTCCAGAAGCATGGGGCGGAGAAACGATCTTTGTTGAGATTTCGGCTAAATTTGGCCAAAATATCGATGAATTGTTAGAAATGATCTTATTGGTTGCTGAAGTTGAAGATCTTAAAGCTGATCCTACACAACGAGCAATCGGTACAGTTATTGAAGCCCGTCTTGACAAAGGAAAAGGACCTGTAACTACATTACTTGTCCAACAAGGAACATTGAATGTCGGGGATCCGATCGTTGTAGGGAATACCTATGGACGTGTACGTGTGATGAACAATGATCTAGGCCGCCGTGAAAAATCTGCCGGTCCAGCAACACCAGTTGAAATCACTGGATTAAATGATGTACCACAAGCTGGTGATCATTTCGTTGTATTTGAAGATGAAAAAACAGCTCGTGCTGCCGGTGAAGAACGTGCAAAACGTGCGTTATTGGAACATCGTGCTGCTACAAGCCGTGTCACATTGGATACTTTATTCGAAAGCTTGAAAGAGGGAGAATTGAAAGATGTCAATGTGATCATCAAGGCTGATGTACAAGGTTCTGCCGAAGCATTAGCAGCATCATTGAATAAAATCGATGTAGAAGGCGTACGTGTGAAAATCGTCCATTCTGCAGTTGGTGCGATCAATGAAAGTGATGTCACACTTGCTGCTGCAAGTAATGCGATCATCATCGGTTTCAATGTTCGTCCTACACCACAAGCGAAGAGTCAAGCAGATGCAGAAGAAGTAGACATTCGTTTGCACCGTATCATCTACAAAGCAATCGAAGAAATCGAAACAGCGATGAAAGGCATGCTTGATCCAGAATTTGAAGAAAAAATCACAGGCCAAATGATCGTTCGTGAAACATTCAAAGTTTCGAAAGTCGGAACGATTGCAGGAGCATACGTGACAGAAGGCTATATCCGCAGAGATAGCGGTGTACGTGTCATTCGTGATGGAATTGTTATCTATGAAGGCCAACTTGCCAGCTTGAAACGCTTCAAAGATGATGTAAAAGAAGTGAAAATGGGCTATGAATGTGGCGCAATGATCGAAAAATTCAACGACATCAAAGTAGATGACGTCATTGAAGGATTCATTATGGAAGAAATCAAAAACGACTAAATGAATAGGGAGGCCGCTCAATATGGCAAACTATCGTGACCGCCGAGTCGGTCAAGAAATTTTAAAAGAAGTAAATGATATATTACGTAAAAAAGTACGTGATCCTCGTGTTGAAAATGTTACGATCACCGATGTTCATGTAACTGGAGATCTGCAACAAGCAACGATTTATTATAGTATCTTATCTGATCTAGCATCGGATAAGAAAAAAGCAAAAGAAGGCTTAGAAAAAGCTAGTGGCTTGATTCGCCGTGAATTAGGGCATAACTTGAGTATTTATAAGACACCTGAATTGACTTTTGAACTTGATGAATCAGTTGTCTACGGCAACCATATCGACCAATTATTACGAAACTTGAATAAAGACTAGATCTTACTCGTAAAGGCAAGTCTGTTCAATATTAAAACCGTTATTCACCAAGTTTAGATACCTGGTGAATAACGGTTTTTTTGCTATATTTTTGGCTATCTTGTTGAGGAGAAGAGCAAAAAACTAATAAGCTACGTATAATGATAAGTATTTATTAAAAAAAGGGAGTGTGGGACAAAAGTAAGAAACACTTTTGTCTCATACTTTAAAAACGAATAAACGGTGGGAGCAGAAGCAACTCCTTCTGTCCCAGCCTCAGCTTAAATATGAATAAACGGTGGGAACAGAAGCATCTTTTTCGAATAGAAGAGCGATTCAGCACTTCTGTTCCGACCTGACTGGATCATTTCATCAACGCTAAAGTCTAGGGGAAAGATTATTTGCCTGATAACCATCCATATAGCCAATCAAAAGGTACAAAGAAAAAATTTTCCATAGTGTTCCCTCCTTTGATTAAAGCATACCATAGTAGCTATTTACATGATGATGAAGATTTATTACAGTTGTATTGCTAAAGAATAAAAACCGTAGAGAAGCGATTCAAAGTCGTTAGCAAATACATTTCATGTGTTATAATTGTACAGTTGATACCTCAAATGAAAAGGAGAAAAATTATGGATGGGTTATTACCTTTATGGAAAGAACGTGGCATGACCAGTCATGACTGTGTATTTAAATTACGAAAAATTTTACATACGAAAAAAATCGGGCATGGCGGAACATTGGACCCTGATGTAGATGGTGTTTTGCCGATTTGTATTGGAAAAGCGACGAAAGTCATCGAATATTTAACAGATTCAGGTAAAACATACGAAGGCGAAATCACCCTAGGCTTTAGTACAACTACCGAAGATCGTTCCGGAGAAAAAGTAGAGAGCAAACGTGTGGGTATACCTTTAGAAGAAGGGCAAATAGATGCTGCGATGGAGAGTTTTGTTGGAGAAATCACACAGATTCCTCCGATGTATTCCGCAGTAAAAGTGAATGGCAAACGACTTTATGAATATGCCAGAAATAACGAAACAGTAGAAAGACCAGTGCGCAAAGCCCAAATCTATCGTTTTGAGCGAACAAGTGATATTCATTGGAATGAAACAGATGGGCTATTGTCTTGGCGTTTCGAAGTAGAGTGCGGCAAGGGTACCTACGTCAGAACATTAGCTGTTGATACAGGGAAAAAACTAGGCTATCCTGCACATATGTCAGATTTGACTCGTACAGCTAGTGCCGGAATGAAAAAAGAACAGGCAATTACATTGCAACAAGTAGCATATTACATGGAAAGTGGAACGATAGAAGCGCATCTGCTGCCATTGGAAGTTGGGGTTGCTCGCTTCAAACGGGTAGATATCAGTGATGATGTATGGCAGAAGGTTAAAAATGGGATGCGTCTTGAATACAACGTCTTTCAATTAGATCGTATGCCCACAGAGGAAATTGCGCTTTTCTATCGTGACCAAGTCGTGAGCATTTACCAACCGAACCCTAAAGAAAAAAATAAATTAAAACCAAGTAAAGTATTGAGAAACGAGGTATAAAAACATGAAAATCATCAAAATCAGACATCCCTATCAAATGGATCAAATCCCTAAAGAGGATGTTGTATTAGTATTAGGCTTTTTTGATGGTGTGCATAAAGGACATCAAAAAGTAATACAAACAGGCAAAAAAATTGCGGAAAAAGAAGGATTAAAGTTGGCATTGATGACTTTCAATCAACATCCTTCAATCGTTTTTAAAAAAATCAATCCCAGTCAGGTTAAATATTTGACGACATTAGCACAGAAAGAAGAAAAAATGGCAGCGTTAGGCGTTGATTATCTCTATGAAATTGATTTTACTTCTTCGTTTGCACATTTAGCACCACAAGATTTTGTCGATCAATATATCGTGGGACTACATGCAAAGTATGCTGTTTCAGGTTTCGATTATACGTATGGTCCAAGAGAGATTGCAGATGTTGCGCACTTGCCACAGTACGCTAAAAAGCGATTTGAAGTTGTGACGATCCCGAAGGAAGAAAACGAAGGAGAAAAAATAAGCTCCACGCGCATACGTCACTTATTAGATAATGGCAAATTAGAAGAAGTCACTAAGCTTTTAGGATCAGTTTATGAAGTAGAAGGTGTAGTCGTACATGGTGATGCTCGTGGTCGTTTGTTAGGATTTCCTACAGCTAACGTGAAAGTCAAGAGTACCGTTCATCTTCCTAAAGAAGGAGTTTATGTCACTGAGATCAAAGTTGGCGATACTTGGTATAGAGCAATGGGCTCGATTGGGCATAATGATACCTTTGGCGAGGGTCGTGAATTGACTGTTGAACTGTATATTTTAGATTTTGCACAAGATATTTATGGGGAACATGTCACTATCCGTTGGAATCATTTTCTGAGAGATCAAGTGAAATTTTCGAGTGCGGAAGCTTTGATCGACCAATTAAAAGCAGATGAACAAGCGACAGCGGACTATTTTAACTAAATTTTAGGAAGAGAAACTAGGACAGAAATCGTTCATTCTGAGAAAAATGAGTCTCAAAAATTACTTTTCATTCTTTTGTAGATTGTTGACTTATTTTTTGAAGGAAAAACTCCTTCTGCCATTTATTCATATTTAGGGTGTGAGGCGAAAGTATTTATTTCTTTTGTTTCATGCCTTTTTTTGACGTACAGCATATTATTGGTGCAACTATTCGTAAGCGTATTGTTTGCTTGAAATGGTAGGTCGTATAGTACACTTTAAATAAGTTGATCATAAAAGATCAAGAAGGGTGGAAATATAGATGTATAAAGATCTTGAAAACAAGGTAGCCGTAGTAACTGGTGGTTCAAAAGGAATCGGAACAGCCATTTCAGAACGTTTTGGTAAAGAAAAAATGAAGGTCGTTGTCAATTATAATTCAGACAAAGAAGGAGCAGATGAAGCTGTTGCTGCAATCAAAGAAGCAGGAGGAGAGGCAGTTGCTGTTCAAGCAGATGTCAGCACAGAAGAAGGAATCAATCGCCTGTTAGAAACAGCGCTCAACAAATTCGGGCAACTGGATATTTGGGTAAACAATGCAGGCATGGAAAATCAATCTGCAACTCATGAACTAAGCTTAGAAGATTGGGAAGAAGTTATCAAAGTGAATCTAACAGGCGTATTCTTAGGGACAAAAGCAGCGTTGAATTATTTTAAAGGCGAAAATCGAAAAGGAAATATCATCAATATGTCTTCCGTCCATGAACAAATTCCGTGGCCAACTTTTGCCCACTATGCTGCATCAAAAGGTGGAGTCAAATTGTTTACGGAAACTGTCGCTATGGAGTATGCCCCAGATCATATTCGAATCAACAGCATTGGTCCGGGAGCCATAAAAACGCCAATCAATGCGGAAAAATTTGAGGATCCAAAGCAAAAAGAAATACTTGAAAACATGATACCGATGGCACGAGTTGGCCAACCGAAAGAAATTGCCGCTGCTGCTGCTTGGTTAGCTTCTGAAGAATCAAGTTATGTTACAGGGATCACCTTATTTGTGGATGGTGGTATGACCTTATTCCCTTCTTTCCAAGGCGGGAAAGGCTAAGAATAGTAAGATATGGGAAATCAATCTTGCAATAAATAGCTGAGGTCCTAAAATGTTCTTCTAGCTAAAGTCGTGTTTAATCTATGTTGATGATTTGCTCACACGAGGGGCGGTCAAAAGCAATTGCTGACCAGAGTATAAGGAACTAGATCTGTGTCAGCAATTGTTTTTTGCAGTATTTCTTGCAGTATTTCTTCTTGTTAAGAACTTGCCATTTTTTTCAAGGTAATCGATGATTGTTTTTGGAGTAATTTGTAGATCCAATGACTAAAGTTCATCACATAATTGAAGTTGCCCCCAATGGTTAGTTCATAGTGGTTCTGTTTGAGGTGTTGATAGTGAAGTAGACGCTCTTTTTTATTGGCATAGACATCTAGATGATAAGTAAAAACAGTATCTTTAAACTTTTGCATTGCATAAAAATCAGTAGTGACAAGTGAAAATCTTAATGTGACAGGAGCTTCAAAAATCTGCTTGTTTTCTTGGTCTTGGTTGGTCTCTTCGACGCCATATAAAAAATCATATAGATCTTGTTCGGTAAAACGCCATTTACCACCTGCTTTAGTTCCGTGTAGTTTTCCTTCTTGTAAATAATTTCGAATAGAACGCGTTGTCACATTTAGCTGTTCCGCAAGTTCTTGTACGGAATAATAATCTTTCATATATCTCTCTCCTAATAGTTACCCACTAAATGGTAGATATTTTTGATAACTGACAATAAAAGGTCAAGCTATCACATTTATTTATTCATCAAATATTCTGTATCATTTTTCATTGTATTCACGTAATAGATAAAAAATTGCTCCTTATTAAAATTAGTATAGGGTTGCTTAGCTGTGTATCTTTGAAGATACTGAAAAATAGAGAAGCAGAGCAAAAGAGAAAAGGAGTGTGGGACAAATCTAAAAATCAGTTTTGCCACAGACTCTAACTCCGAATAAACGGTGGGAGCAGAAG
>OLSK01000640.1_pt1 | contig 30204 bp, 39 predicted proteins | sample 1672781 | NCBI WGS metagenome assembly OLSK01 (sample SAMEA3136723, study PRJEB25190) | human gut metagenome | biome: human gut; feature: human-associated habitat; material: faeces | place: Austria | collected 2013 | reverse complement strand
TGTATTACCAGATCGGAGAGGAACACAAGGAGTTCTGTGCAGAGAAAACGCAGGACGAGGACTATTATGTGCTGACACTGGCGGCTATCGCAAGGGAACTGGATGGGAAAGGTATGAACCGGGCAAAGGTACACATTGCAGCCGGACTTCCACTTACCTGGGTAGCTATACAGAAAGAAGATTTCCAGAAATATCTTCTCCAGAATGAATGTGTGGATTTTACATTCCGCAATAAAGAATATCGTGTGGAGTTTGCAGGAGCTGATATTTACCCACAGGGATTTGCAGCAGCTTTTTACCGTTTACAGGATTTCAAAGGAATCAACATGCTTGTGGATATTGGAAACGGGACTATGAACATCATGTATATCAATAATTCCCGTCCATTAGAGAAGAAATGCTTTACAGAGAAATATGGAACGCACCAGTGTGTGCTTGCAGTCAGGGAATCTTTGTTGAAAGAACTGGGAACAGTGGTGGACGATCTGGTGATTGAGCAGGTGATCCGTACCGGGACAGCAGATATTGGTGAGAAATATCTGACAGTCATTCGTAAAGCTGCCGGAGATTATACGAAAGAAATCTTTCATAAGCTGAGAGAACGGGAATATAATCCAGAACTGATGCGTCTGTATGTGGTCGGCGGTGGCGGTTGTATGATCCAGAATTTTGGAGAATATGACAAGAGCCGGGTGACAATTGTACGGGACATCTGTGCCACAGCGAAAGGCTATGAAGCAATGACCGTAAGGAAAATCCAGAGAAACGGAGGGATGCTTGTATGAGAAAAGAACGGAAAATCATCAACACAAATATCCGTTTGAATCTTTGTGATGAACAGGACAGGCAGGCATGGGAATATTTGCAGACGATGGACAGGGAAAAATATAAATCGTACACCAGAGCAGTTGTAGTTGCTTTAAACGATTATTTTTCCAGAGAGTACAGGAATGAAGCAGATCCGTATCTGGAAACCAGAGAAAAGGAAGATGCTTTTCTGGAAAGAGTGGAAACAGCTGTCCGGGATGGAGTGAAAGAATCTGCCCCGATGGCTATAGCGAAGAATCTGATGGAAATGCTTGTACCGTTTGTAAAAGAATCGGTAGGAGAAATTAATCTGCCGGACAGAATACTAACAATGGAGAAAACGGATGGAGAGATCGCAGAAGATAATCTGGACTGGGAGAAAGAAGCTGATATGGATGCAGCACTGGATTTTGCAGACAGTTTTTAGCTGATTATAAAAGAAAAGCAGTCTGGCTTACATAAAATAAATCAGACTGCTTTAAGTGGAGCTATTCTTTTTTCTTGGGTAAGGACGTTTATCATCTGTCAGGTTTAGCAGATAATCAACGCTGGTATTATGAAATTCAGCCAGTTTAATCAGAATGTGAGTAGGGATATCGACATCACCACATTCATAATTACTGTAAATACGCTGACTGCAATTTAGGATTTCACCCATATTCTTCTGCGTAAGGTCACGATCTTCACGCAGATCCCGTATTCTCTGATACATGTGTTTCACCTCTAGCATAATAATAACTTAGCGAGATATTCACTATTGAAATATAGCGGGAAATTCGCTACACTGAATTTAAAAATGTAGGAGGGAGAAGTACAGAGTGAAAGAGAAAGTGAAAAAGGTGCTGGTGTGGATTTTTGAGTTTGTCTTATTTTGTGGATATTTCTATGTTTTATTCGTGAATCTGGTATGTGGATTTGGATATGGAGGGATAAGCAGCAGAGGACAGGCAATAAAGATTTTGTGTGCTTCGTTCTTTCTTGCAGCGGGATTGCCAGGATTGATCTGGTATCAGCATCGCAGACTTATGAAACTGGAGAATTTATTACATGACCTGCTTGAAATTTGCGACAAAATAAAATAGCAGTAACAGGAAAAAGGACTGACAGTAAAGAATAGTTTTACGAAAACAGAATAGCAGAAAAAGACAATAGCAGTGATAGCATTTCAGACATTATGAGTTGGAGAAATGTTCATGACTGCTATTTTTATGCCTTTCAGCAGAAATAGAAAGCAGTTCAGAAAAAGAAAGACAGAAATAACAGGGAAATATGGCAGAAAGGTGTTTGCAGATGAGAGGGGTGTACAAACAGGCAAAGAAAAGATATAGGGTGCCGGATACGGCACATGATTGTCCGATACTTCGCATCGGAGTGGTGCATGACCAGCCTGTTTCAGAAAGGGAAAATCTATGAAAGGTGGAGCTTTTCTTTTTCTTCCGCAGTCGGCTCCTGCACCACAAACCCACCGTCATCTCCATTTGGATTTGATAATGTAGGGTGGAAAATATTGCCTGGCGGGTGTCGATTCAGTGGTGGGGAGATGACAGGCAAGTTTCGCAAAGTGGCAAGCCACTATGCACCGGAGCCAGCCTTTGGGCTGTTCCTAAACTTGCCAGAGGGCTCCGCCCCTTGGAACCCCGGCACGTCAATGGCGTAAGTATTCCTGCGAAATGTCCACCGGACATTCCTACGGAACACTTACTGATTGACTAGGACGCTGTCCTGCACCTGTATAAGAGAGCGTTGCACTCTCTTATAAATCTCCTACCAATATGCCGCCAGAACGCTGTGGCTGTTAACAAAGAATGAAAATCAAGCAATGAAAGGAGACAAAAGCCTATGAGAAAACGAAATCATACAGTAACCATACGGATGAATAAAGAGGAATACGATTTGTTTCAGAGCAAGGTTAAAGAATCCGGAAGAACACAGCAGGAAGTTGTGATAAAAGCAATCGCAGACTTGAAGATAGCAACGGCAGAGGAAATAGAAGAACTGAAAAGACTGAACCAGATGTTTGCGGATATCCTTTGTCAGCTCCGGGGAGCTACGACAAATATCAACCAGATTGCAAGAAAACTGCATACAGATGGAGAAATCCCAAACGACAGTATGTTGTATTTCCTCAATAAAAATATTCTTAAGTACAGGAAGGAGAGTGAAAAGATATGGCAGTCAATAAGACAGTTAATAAGCGGACAAATTCTCATGGAGCAATGAGAAACTGTATCGAATATGTATTGCGTCAGGACAAGACCAGTGAGCAGCTTGCCTATGTAACTGGTCCGTATTGCCACGATGAAATCAATTATGATCTGGTGTACCGCACATTTCTGGAAGAAAAGAAATTATGGAATAAAGACTCTGGAAGAATGTACGCCCACAATATTATTTCCTGGCATAAGGACGAGCAGATTACTCTGGAACAGGCATTTGAATTTGGAAAAGAATTCGCAGAAAAATGGTTTCAGGGATTTCAGACCTTAGTGGCAGTCCATAAGGATAAAGACCATATTCATTGCCATCTGGTGACGAATTCTGTCAGCTATGAGGATGGAAAGAAATTGCATACTACGAAAAAAGATCTGGAGCGGATGAAGCAATTTACTAATCAGATGTGCAGAAAACGTGGATTGACAGTTGCAGAAAAAGGAAAACACTTTGACGGCAGTGAAATCGAAAAAGGCGAAGTTATTGCATGGAACAAGGATAAATATAACCTGTTCCGGCAACAGGTAAGGGACAGCTTTGTAGCGGATTGTGCAATGGCAGTGTTAAAGGCACTGGAAAATTGTATCAGCAAAGAAAAGTTTATAGAAAAAATGAAGCAGTTCGGATGGAACGTAAACTGGACAGAGAAACGGAAGCACATTACTTTTCAGAACCAAGAGGGAAAGAAAGTACGTGACAGTAATCTGTTCAAAACATTTCATTTGGATATCAGCAAGGAGGGACTAGAGAATGAATTTAATGGAAATAGGAAAAAAGCCAGAGATTCAGCCAACAGAGACAGCAGATCAGATGAAGAACTTGCCGGATACTACCGACAAGTGGAAGCAGCTTGCGAAGGAGCAGGCGGCGTCACTGGAGCTAGTGACGGAAGAGAGAGACGAGTTACAGGTGAGAAATCAGAAGATGAACGAGTTTATCCAGAAATTTCAGGAAAGGACACACAAGCTGAAAATGGAAAAACAGAAGCTATTCTTCGAGAATCACGAAATGCAAGACGAAATTCGGAAATTAAACGACGAAATTCATCGTTTGACAACCGAACTGTCCGAAACGCAGAAGCTGAATCAATCGCTTCAGAAGAACAACGACGATTTGAGGAACAGAAACGGCTTGAAGAGCAGGAGCGAGCAAGAGCAGCTCGAAGAAGAAATAAAAGACGTTCGGGACCAGAACTCTAAATTGCAGATACAGGTTAATAAATCATCTGTTGAAGCAGTAGATGAAGCACAGAAGAAACAAAAAGAAGCAGAGAAAAAGATAGAGCAGGCAGAATCCAAAGCCCGTAACGAAAAGAAACGTGCTGAGCTGGAAATTCGTAAAGCGAAAAAAGAAGTAAAGGACAGAACGGAAAGCATGAAGTCTATAGAATATTTCTGGGGAATGGGATACATTACGGTAGTCCTGTTTGCAATTCTACAGAATGGTGCTTTTCAACATGATTTCATAGATTTTTTTATGGCTCCATTCATGTGGTATGTTCGATTTTGTAAATGGCTGGTATATCCAACTTATGATAATGGATTTAACCAGAAAATAGCATATACAGGTGGGGAAGTATGGGTTATCAGGATTCTGGCAATCGTAGCTGTGCTTTTCATAATGGGAATCATAATGGTGATAATTATGGAAACAATAAAACAATACAAAAAAATGTGGAACGAAATTTCACAAATGTTTTTGATTGGAAGCCTTTCAGGGATAGCAGTGCTTGGGGATGTAACTAGAAAATATCTGCCGGTGAATTTGATTTTGCTATTTATACTCATTAATATGGGTATCATGCTACTCAGAATATATCTTCGGAAGAAGTTTGATTATATGTAATTTGTTATTTTAATGACCAGTGGGTGGTACTTGACAAATGATAAAGCTGTTATTATGATTGCACACCGCCTAAAAACAGTACAGAAAGCTGAACGGATTTTCGCTCTGGAGAATGGAAAACCGTACAGCAGGGAATACATGAAGAACTTGTGAGACAGGATGGGATTTATCGTCATTTTATTGTTGAAAGAAGAGAGGCAACAAAATGGAGAGTTTAGGAGTCTAAATGTCTGGTGCGGCGATATTCCAAAGGTGATACACCAAAATGCTTTTTAAACACAGAGGCGAATTTGCTCTGATTCAGATATCCGACCTGTGCTGCAATCTCAGCTACAGACAGTCGTGTTGAGGCAAGCAGTTCGCCTGCTTTATTCATACGCATTTCACGCAGATAGACAGAAATATTCTGTCCGTAAACACCGCGAAAATAATTTTTTAGACTGGTTTCGCTGATAGAAAAATATTCAGCCAATTCCCACGCAGGATGATGCAGCCTTAGGTCTGAGGTGATGATATTTTCGACCTTTTTAGCAATATTAACCTGAGATTCAGTAAAGAAAGTGCAGGCCTGAGACTTAGGGATAGCCTCCAAATTTTGTAGTACTGAGAATAAAGCGAGCGTATATATTTTCATTTGAATGACTGCAAAAGAGGCCGGAAAATCATATAATTCCCATAGTTTTTTGAGAATTTCCTCAGTTTCGTGGGTCGCTGTCGATATATAAGTGCTTCCATGAGGACAAAACATCTTTGAGATTTTTCTGAAATCAATGCTAAATTCATTTTGTACCCATGTATTTTCTAAAGTAAATGTATCTATATCAATAAAGAATTCAAGCCCCTCATAGATGCGCTTTGGATAAACATATTCTTTTTGGGCGAAGCATTCTGTGAGAGAAAGTTCTCTGTCTTTGATGTAGACAAAATTTTTGTTGTTCAGGATCATTTCACAACGACCTGTCACACAATAGTTAAGAAGCAATGGACCTTTTGTAATGGAGCTGTCTGATCGAAGGTCGGGAGCCGTCCAGGTTGGAGAATTTATAAAAATATATGCCAGAGACAGACCGGGAAAAAGTGAAAAAAAGGTCATCGAACCTTTACCTTCCTTCGTATTTAATATAAGCTCCATACTATATTCAGCCTGTTTTATGGATATACCTGGTATTTTGATACATTTTTTGATCACGTCGTTAATTTTCATAGAAGATCTCCCTGATATAAGTACTTTTGCCCTGTAACAGATAATATTATAGGATTTGAAGAGAGCAGAGTCAACAATAAAACCCAATGCTGTTTGGAGCTAAAATGATATTTGGTTGTAGAGATATAACAAAACATATGGTATTTTATGGAGTAGTTAGATAGAGCTAATTATACAAGGGAGGTATTCTGTATGAATAACAAATTACAGGCGAAGGACCTGATTAATCTGGGACTTTTCACAGTCCTTTATTTTGTACTCGGATGTTGTGTGGCAATTCCGATTGGCTTTGTTCCGATATTTCTTCCGATTCTTGGTGCATTGTGGACACTGATCACAGGAATTCCATTTATGTTATTCCTGACAAGGGTAAAGAAGTTTGGTATGGTAACGCTGATGGCAATTCTGAGTGGCCTTTTGATGGGACTTACCGGAATGGGATATTGGGGTGTACCTTTGGGGCTTATCTTTGGGCTGCTGGGAGATTTGATTCTGAAATTTGGCAATTATAAAAGTGCTAAAAGGAGCCTGATTGGATATGCAGTATTCAGTCTCTGGATGGTTGGTACATATATTCCAATGTACTTCATGGTAGAAGATTCAAGAGCCAGCTTCGCAGCCAGTTTTGGTAAAGAGTATGCAGATAAAGTAATGGCTGTCATGCCTATGTGGAGCATTGTTCTTGTGATTGCAGGTATCTTTATCTGCGCAATCATTGGAGGAATGATTGGAAAAGCGTTGCTCAAAAAACACTTTGTAAAAGCAGGAATCGTGTAATGGATGAGATATTATCTGCTACTGTTGACAGCAGAAATGGAATTGTTTTAGATCCTAGAACAAAATTGTTTATGCTTATAACGATTACAACATTGATGTTCAGTACCAGCAATGATGGAATCATGAATATAGTGAAACCAATACTAAGCCTTATACCATTTGCATTGATTTTGTCAGAGCACAAATTCAAAACAGCCGGTAAATATGCAGTTCTCTATGCGGTATGCTTTGTACTGGAGCGGCTGGCATTGAATGTTTGGAGTGGTATGATTTCTTTTCTGATATTGGCAGCAACATCAATTATGACGCGTTTTGCACCGGGAATTATGACAGGCGCATATCTGATTTCTTCTACATCTGTAAGTGAGTTTATCAGTGCAATGGAGCGGATGCATGTCACAGAAAAAATCATAATACCGTTGTCAGTTATTTTCCGTTTCTTTCCTACAATCAAGGAAGAATATCAGGCAATCCGGGATGCAATGAAAATGAGAAATATCCGTTTTGGTGGTAAAAATCCATTCCTTATGATTGAATACCGGCTGATACCATTGATGGTATCCGTAATAAAAATTGGTGATGAGCTGTCTGCAGCAGCTCTAACAAGGGGACTTGGTGCACCGGTCAGAAGAACCAATGTCTGCGAGATTGGCTTTCATGTACAGGATTTTAGTGCCATTGTTGTTTGCTTTGCATGCTTTATATTGTTCTTTTTGCATCAGTATATTGTTTTTTGAGGTAGTACATTATGATAAAAATAGATCATGCAACATTTACATATGGAGAAAATAATGAATATTCTGTGGGAATCCGGGATATTGATCTGGAGATAGAAGATGGTCAGGTTATTGTGCTATGTGGGGAGAGCGGTTGTGGAAAAACAACACTCACTCGAATGATCAATGGGTTGATTCCACATTATTATGAAGGAAAATTAACTGGTGAGATATGGATAAATGGGATAAATGTTTCGCAGCAGCCACTGTATGATACAGCAAAAATTGTTGGAAGTGTTTTTCAAAATCCACGGTCACAGTTTTTTAATGTAGATACAACAAGCGAGATTACTTTTGGATGTGAAAATCTTGGAATGCCAAAGGAAGAAATCAAAGATCGATTGCAGGCTACAATTCAGGAGCTGCATCTGAAAAAATTGATTGGACGCAATATTTTTCAGCTTTCAGGTGGAGAGAAGCAGAAGATTGCCTGTGCAGGGGTTTCTATTATGAAACCGGATATTTTTGTCCTGGACGAACCCTCTTCTAATCTGGATGCAGCTTCAATCATGGATCTGCGAAGAATAATCGCCCACTGGAAGGAACAGGGAAAAACGATTATTATATCGGAGCATCGCCTGTATTATCTGCGTGGGCTGGCGGATCGGTTTATTTATATGAAAGAGGGACAGATTATTCAGGATTATTCAGCCACAGAGTTTGAAAATCTGACAGAAGAAAAGCGAGAAGAGATGGGACTGCGGGCTTATGTTCTGGAAAATCTCCTTATGCCAGAGATGTTGATATCAGAAAGAACCACAATGGAACTTCATGATTTTAATTTTGCATATAAGAATGGTCCACAGATTTTATATATCAGAGAATGTGAGATTCCGGCAAATCGGATTGTCGCAATTACGGGCAATAATGGAGCTGGAAAATCTACTTTTTCCCGTTGTTTCTGTGGTTTGGAAAAACAATGTGGCACAATCATCTGGAATGGAAAAACTTACAGACCAAAAGAAAGGCTGAAAGCCTGTTATATGGTTATGCAGGAAGTGAATCATCAGCTTTTTACAGAGACAATACAGGATGAAGTTATGATTAGCATGAAAGAAGAAAATGAGAAAGAAGCAGACAAATTTCTTGATATGCTGGATCTGATAAAAGTCAAAGACCGTCATCCAATGTCACTTTCCGGAGGTCAGAAGCAGCGGGCGGCTATCGCATCTGCAATTGCCTCCGGGCGCTCTGTGCTGTTTTTGGATGAACCAACCAGTGGTCTTGATCATAAGCATATGCTGGAGGTTGCAGAGGTTCTAAGAGAAGTGTGGGATACCGGAATTTCGGTTTATGTGATCACACATGATTTGGAACTGATTATAGAGTGTTGCACTGATGTCATTCATTTTGAAAATGGAACTATTGCAGATCAGTATCAGATGGATGCAGAAGGAATGGAGAAGATAAGAAAATATTTTATGCAGGGAAAGTGTTGTGGCAAGTGGAGTAAATCTGACTGATGGTAAAGGATATCGTAAATAGTTTTGGAAAGTAGATGAATGATAATTATGAGCAAATATAATCCTTTATGGAAGTGAATCAATAAAAATAAAACAGACGATTTCAAGTTGACTTTTGCTGAAATTGAAAACATTGCCGGAGTGCCTATAGATCATTCGTTCCTTACATTCAAAAAGGAACTTTTGCAGTATGGTTTTAAGGTGGTAAAAATTTCTATGAAGGAACTGACAGTAGATTTTGAAAAAGTCGAAGAGGAGGCTTAAACATGGAATCAAAGAAATAGAACTTGTAGTTGCATCTTCGATTGGTGCAGATCTTGCCATAGCATTCCTGACAGAGACAAAAATAACGGTAAAGCATGTTTTTTTTGATGGCGGACAGTTTGCCCAGATTAGAAAAGCAACTCGCAGAATCATGGTCCCGTTCTTATATATGGCAATGAAAAGTTTATATTGGTCAAAAGGAAAGACACTAAAGAGAATCATGTGGTGTGACGATGACAAAATTAAACCCTATTTTATAGAGGCAGGGAAGAACTTGACATATGGGAATCTGAGAAGACAGCTGGCAGACAGCTTGGAAGATAAACCATTTCCAGAACTGTCAGAAGAATTGCAGAAACATACATTTTGGGAATTTGGAAGTATAGAAGAACATTTTAATTACAGAAATGCAGTGATGCAGACATATATACACGGTAATTTCCCGGTTTTTGAGGGATTTAACCATATGCAGTATCAAATTCGCGACCCGGAAGGGTTTGCCAGAATGCTGGAAACGATTATTGAGACAGGAAGATTACCCAACCCGGTTGTTAAGAAGGGGGGAGAAATGGATATTAAAATAACCCCAACCGCAAGGGATAATTCACCCAAAGACAAGCCAAGATTATTGCGTTAAGATAAAGAAATGGATAGTTTACTTGACTTTGCAAGCTATCCATTTTATTACATCATATAAAAGTACTTCCACCGGGGACGACAACACAGCATGGCCATTTGTAGTGGTTATGTTTGCAGGAGTTTCTCGAAACTGCTTCGTTGTACTTAGTATACTGTTTGCTAATAGTATATGCAAGATGTCACTTTCAAAAACACAAATTTTTTTATTTTTTGAAAGTGGAAACTATGTAAAGGAGTGTCTTTGTCTGATTGACACACACCTCGTGGGTGAGCTTTTTTTCCGTTTTCATAATATGATATTACCTTCGGCTCAAATGAAAAAGTATGGTGGAAGGGATTCATTCCGGATAGCAAAAACGGAAGCCTTTTAGCTTGAAAATGGAATAAGTCATTCACTAAGCCTTTATTTCTGATGATAGCAACTTTAGCAGGTCACGGAAAAAGGAAATATAAATTCAAAATAACTCAAAAACTTGACTTATAACATAGGCTAAGTTAAAATAAAACAAATTGAGTTAAAAGGAGAATGAGAAATATGCTTACAAGCGTATTCGGGATTTCTATAAAATATGAAGCATGGAATCATCAGGATTCTTTGCCTGTTTATATTGCAGGGAGTTATGATTTTCATACAGCATATATTGGAAACAGACGCTGTATAATGCTTGCTCCAACAGAAGAACTTGCCACACTTCCGGCATTGAAAAAACAAATTGTAAAAATACAGCAGATTGATAATGTGCCAGTCGTATTTGAACTTACAACGGTATCAAATTATCGAAGAAAAAGTCTTATAGAAAATAATATACCGTTTATTACTGATAAGCAGGTCTTTCTTCCTTTCATTGGGACAATGCTTTCTGATGAAAAAGAACCCCAAAAGCTGACTGGTAAGTTTGTTTACTCCACGCAGCAGTTGTTTTTATTTTATCTGTACAGTAAGAAAAAACGATTGTATACTTCAGAAGCCGGAAAAGTGCTTCCGTTTACAGCAATGACCTTGACCAGAGCAGTGAAGCAGTTGGAAACGACAGATTTGTTTCTTGTAGCAAAAGACGGTGTTAATAAGTTTATTGAGTCAAAATATAAGCGAGATGAATTATTTGAAAAAGCAAAAGTATATTTGACGACTCCTGTTCGAAAAACAGGATATATAGATAAGACGCAAGTTACAGAAAATATGGTCTTTGCAGGGGAAACGGCACTTTCTGAAAAAACAATGCTAAATCCAAGCCGAGTTGTTACCTATGCAATTAGTGAGAAAGATTATGATAAAGCCTTGCTGACTGATGAATTGATAGACCCGGATAAACAGGTCAGACTTGAATTATGGGCATACAACCCAAAACAATTTTCAGAGGATAACAGTGCTGATGATATTTCACTTGTTTTATCTTTTACAGATACAAATGATGAAAGAATTGAAGAAGCAGTAGCTGAATTGCAGGAAAGAAGGTTGCATGAGTAATGGTCAGTGGATTTACAAAATTTAAGGAAAGATTTCAAGGTTTTGAAAATCAATATGTCATCATCGGTGGGACAGCGTGTGATTTGATTATGGAAAACGAAGAACTACCATTTCGTGCTACAAAAGATGTAGATATTGTATTGATTGTTGAATCCATAACAGCGGAGTTTGGCAGGCAGTTTTGGGAGTATGTCAAATAGAAACGTTCGACAAATTTTTTACGAAATCAGTAGATTGTCTCTTTAAAAAAGAACTCCCGAGTGCTAAGATAGACAAGGCATAAATTGTAACTGTGAAGGTACTGAACAGTTACAATAAATTACCTATGGAGGAAATATAAAGTGACAGAAGAAATTGAGACACAAGAGAACAATAAATTACCGGTTCTGCGGGGCGAGCTGGCGTTGCTGGTGGTGGTATTGATCAACAGCCTGGGAGTTGTGCTGATGCTGTATTCCGGTTCCGGGATCTCGGCGATTTCCAGTGTACCATATGCATTTTCGGAAGTATTCAATAAGATCTCCCTTGGAACCTGGACCTACATTTTCCAGGGACTTCTGGTGTTATCACTGATGATCATGCGTAAGAAATTCGTTGCACCTTATCTTTTCAGTTTTGTCGTTGGATTTGCATTCAGCGAGATGCTCGATGTGCATGAAATGTGGATAGGTGTCCTGCCGACAGCCATTGGCTACAGGGTACTTTATTTTATCATCAGCTACCTGCTCCTGTGCATCGGGATCGCACTTTCCAACCGCTGCGGTCTTCCGATCATCCCGACAGACCTGTTTCCGAGAGAACTGGCAGATATCACAAAGGTAAAATATTCCAGGATCAAAATCGGCTATGACGTTACCTGCCTTACCATAACAGCTCTGATGACTTGCATCATCCTCGGACATCTGGACGGACTTGGAATCGGTACGATCCTTGCCGCATTTACCATGGGAAAAGTGATCGGCATGATCGGTGACAAGATGGATCAGCATGTGAGATTTGAGTCGTTTATGACAAAAAGAGTCTGATGGATTTCGAGACAGACAACGCAATAAAAGAATAAAAACCACAAAATAAGGATATAAAAACCGACAGGTATTCGCTACAATAGAAGTAGAAAATGCAGGTCGTTTTTTTTATATAGGAAAGGAACATAAGCAGCAGTTGTATAGATTGTTGTTATGATCATGGTTGGAGCGAATTCTGTTTTGACTACAAAAGTGATTCGCGAAAACACAAGAAAGAGATTTACAGAAGTGGCAGTCGCTGTGGAAGAAATCGGAAACAGCATGACGCTTACTCTGAAAGCATTAGCGGAAGGCAAACAGGATATCGAGCACCTGGCATCGGAAGTTGAAGCTTCTGTTGATAATGGAACCGAGGTTACAGAAAAACTGGAAAAGGCATTAATAAGCATTATACGGTCAATTTAATATCGACATATGACCATATTTGCGTTATAATGAAATCAAATCTAATAAGAAAACCAGATAATCATTACTGGATTTGTAAAATACAATGGTGGCAGATTATGCACCTGAAAGAACAGTATAACAAACCCCTTATGGTGGATATAGGGTGGATTTCCACCCAAACCAGATTTTTTCAGGATAAAACAGGTTTTCTTATCTTTACAGATTCTTACATCAAAGTCAGTAAATTCAAGGCTTTGAATGACTTTAAATAAAATTTAATGACAATGGTTTCAGGCAGAAGAGTAAAATGTACCCTATAGATTGGACAGATTGAGTTTTTAAAACCCTTACCATTAGACAGTAAGTTTTAATGAAAACCCTTAAATCTAGACAATGAGTTTACAGGGAACCCTTAACTTCGGACATGGTTTTGATGAACCCCTTCATTTTGGACAAAATCGCTTTTTGACTCCGATTCAGATTGATATTACAATAATAATGAATTGGAGGAAATTATGGCAAACAGAAAGTTTACAGAACAGGAAATGCTCACACTGAGAAATAGCAAATATGTGCTGGATGTATCACCGAGCATTGTACATTTCTCGGCAGAATTTAAAAAACTGTTTTGGGAGGAACTGTCAAAGGGCAGGCTTCCACGTGAGATTATTTCGACTCTTGGGATAGATCCAAATATCCTGGGGGATTCCAGAATAAATGGTCTGAAAACCATGATTGGAAATGAAGTAAAAAAGGGAAATGGTTTTCGAGATCTTAACACCTATGCACAGGGCTGCAACGGATATCTTTCGGCTGAAAATCGGATAAAATATTTAGAAATGCAACTGGCATATAAAGATCAGGAGATTGAGTTTCTAAAAAAAATTGTATCTTTAAATCCGGAGGCTCCGGAATAATGAAAATACCAGCCCATGCAAAGTATCAGATTATTTATGATACCATGCAAAAAAACGATAATCTATTGAATGTAGCTGCCATGTGCGAAATTGCAGGAGTATCCCGTTCGGGATATTACCATTATCTCTCAACAGAGGACCAGCGAATGGAAAGGGAGGAACAGGACAGACAGGATTTTCTTCTGATTCTGAAAGCATACCAGTACCGAGGATATCATAAAGGTGCCCGTAGCATATATATGAGGCTGTTACACATGGAACCGCCGATAGTGATGAATATCAAAAAAATCCGGCGGTTGATGAAGAAGTACAACTTACAGTGCCCTATCCGCAAGGCAAATCCCTATCGGAGAATGGCAAAAGCAATGGCAACTGCATATACCGCACCCAATATAGTAAACCGTGAATTCGAGGAACACGGACCAAGAAAAATTCTGTTAACGGATATCACGTATATTATAAATGGAAAAGCACCCCGGTGCTATATGTCGACAATTATAGATGCCTGTACCAAGGAACTGCTGTCATGGGTTCTCAGCGAATCCCTAGAAATTGGTTTTGTATTAGAAACAGTAAAGCAGTTAATAGAAAAACATGGAACTGATTTAAGCACAGAAACATTAATACATAGCGATCAGGGTTCCCACTATACCAGCATTAAATTTATCCAATTGTTAAAGGATAACGAACTGAGACAGTCTATGTCACGTAGAGCAAACTGTTGGGACAATGCTCCTCAGGAATCATTCTTTGGTCATATGAAAGATGAATTAGATCTATCAGAGTGCCACGGCTATGAGGAGATATTAAACGCAGTTAGGGATTGGACAGAATATTATAATACAGAACGTTATCAATGGGACTTAGCAAGGTTGTCACCTGTTGAATATTATCAATATCTGACAACAGGAATTTATCCACTGATAATCCCTAAAGCAAAAGGTAAAAACGATCAATCAGAGGCATCACTTTGATGCCTCTACACAACAAACAAATATAAAATAGAAATCTGAAAAGGAAAAGTCATAGTGTCCTTGACAAAGGGTACACTTTATTTAACCACTGTCCATATTCCGGATCCTGATCCTCTGACGGTGACCATACGGTCAGTGTACAGGTGATCGGTTCTTCCTCCTGTGCATCCTGCTCGGTTGCTTCACCCTGTTCTGTTTCAGAAACAGATGCATTTGCTGATGCAGTGTTCTCTTTTGCATCACTTCCTCCGCATGCGGTCATGGATACTACCATAGCTGCACATAACATTACACTTAATACTTTACGTTTCATACCTTTTCCTCCTGTTTTTCGTTCCGAAATATTTTCGTTTTGTTTCGCTATGAATCATAGCATTTTGAGATATCATGTCAATATATAATTCATTTTGTATATATTATTTTTCTTATTGCGTTTTTCTTTGTACAATGTTATGATATTTTCTGCGAAACATTTAAGAAACATTTTGTAAAACACTCTGTTTCGCCAGAAGGGAGTTTTCATATTTATGAAAAAAATAAATTTTCACACACACACCAACCGTTGCCGCCACGCAGACGGGATTGCAGCCGATTATGTCCAGTCTGCACTGTCTGCCGGTGTTACACAGCTCGGTTTTTCCGACCACGCCCCATTTCCCGATTATGATTTTGGAATGAGAATGCCTTACTGTGAATTATCTGAATATATCGAGGATATAAATGCATTGACGGTACAATACCGGACTGATATAATTTTATGGAAAGGATTAGAAATCGAATATCTCCCAGAATACCGGGATTACTATGAAGCACTTCTCACCCGTTCCGGGATGGATTATCTGCTTATGGGAGAACATTTCTATAAAAATGCATCTGGAAAAACCACGAATTATACCGATGCACTTTCTACAGACGAATTTCCTGTCTACGCACAAAATGTTGCTGACGGAATGAAAACCGGACTATTTTTGGCAGTCGCACATCCTGATATTTATATGGCTGATAATTTTGTCTGGGATGACAACTGTAAAAAAGCGGCTGACATTATCATTGATACGGCTGTCACTACCGGCACAGTGTTAGAATACAATGCCAACGGCTTCCGGCGCGAAAAAAAGTTTTATCCAGACGGAACCAGATATCAGTATCCGCACCCTGCTTTCTGGGAAATGGTCAAAGGCAGCGGTGCCCGCGTGATCGTTGGTTCGGACTGCCACAATCCATCACAGGTCTGGGATGTAGCAATTGAAAAAGCATATCAAAATTTATATGCACTTGGAATCCATCCGATAAGTAGTCTCTTTGATACATCTGACGTTCCATCTGTACTTTGCACAAAATCACACGACGAGGAACATTCATGAATATCAGAGATATTGCCAGATTGGCGAACGTGACACCGGGAACTGTTTCCAAAGTTTTAAACAATTATCCCGATATCAGCGAAGCTACAAGACAACACGTACTACAGATCATAAAAGAGAATCAGTACACCACAAAAAACGGCGGCAGAAAGTTCAAACAGGCTGTTACACCACGTATTGGACTTGTCTCGGAAAATGTTTACAACTGGGTTTCCGAGACAATGCAGAACCTGCTTTCCGTGCGCTTTCACAACGCCGACTATACTGTTTTATCCTTTCAGGATAATTATTTTTCACAAAATAAAAATGAAAAATTTCAGGAATTATTAACTTATATCGACCGACACCAGCTTACAGGTCTTATTTACTTCGGTGGAAACTTTGAAGATGTCCCTGCCGATTCCTTTGCCGCACTCAACTGCCCTGTTATCTTCGTCAATACTGTCCTACCACCAGATAACATGATGACCGCCACAACTTACTCAAGCGTCCAGGTCAACCACTATGAGACTGCTTACTGGCAGATGGAATCCCTGATCAAAAACGGCCACAGCCATATCTGTATGCTGATTTCTTCTAAGATCGATACCAGTGTGTATCGCCTCCGCTGGCAGGCATACGAAGATGCGCTGTCTTCCCATGGTCTTTCCACGGAATATCTTGCAGAAAGCGGCTATCAGTGCGAACGTGCTTACCGGGAGCTGACAGAAGTTCTTACTATGCACCCAGAAATCACTGCCATCTGCAGTATTTCAGATATCGTAACGCCTGCCGCGATCCGTGCAATCCATGATCTTGGAAAGATTCCCGGAAAAGATGTTCATATTATCAGCTTTGACGGCATGCCTTCCATGCACTATTGCATCCCTTCCATTTCTACTTTTATCCAGCCACGAGATGAAATGGCAGGCTATATTTATGATTTACTGCTTGGGCTGATTAGTGACGAGCACCAGCACCAGCATATTACGTTTCAGACACGTTTTTCACCGGGAGAGTCTTAATGATTTTCTTCTCAAATCAGAATATTGCCATATCACTTTGATTGATTATAAAAAGGCAGGGAGAAAAGAAAATTTTTCATTTTCTTCTCTCCCTGTAACCTCCTAAGCGCTAATTTGGGGGTCGATTCCCCCTGAGAACAGTTGTTTGAAGCAGTAATGATTAAGAAAATTCATTACTGCTTTTTATTTTTCCACCCGGTATTTTCAAGCATTGTGTAATATAGGGAAATGGTTGTCAAAATCTGTAAAATTGGTTTTCTTGTCTGAGAAAATCTATGGTATTGTGTTTGTTGAATAGGGGTAAATGGTGGTATAATCCTATTATTGATAGATAGTAATAATAGGTGATTTTTATGGAACGAGTGGTGAAGTTTTAATGACTAAGGATGAATGGTACAGGCAGTTATTTGAGCGGCTGGATAATGACATTAATAATTGGATACATCATTATGCTTATAATTTTGCTGTTGGGAGTAGTATTACTGTAATAGTGTTCATATAGAGGGTGTATTATGGGAAACGAATCAGGTGAATGGATTATGCATGGCATGAAGTGGGACAACCCGGATTGCATCCATTCTGTAGATGAAGCAATCAAGTATATAAATGAATTTGGTTTTTTACCATTATTTAAGAATGACATAGATGGGTTTTCACTTGAAGAAAGAACTGTTCCAGAGTACTGGTGGAGTGATGATCCGGAGATTGATCCATGGATGTGGCGGGCTATTATAGCAAGGCGGCATGATATCGTCTATGGAAAGTTCTTTGATAAGAAGGCAGGATTTATATCAAAAAAGTGGCTTCCGGTATTTGCTAATTATCGCCGGGATGGATATGATTTTGATGCATTATATGATGATGGGAAAGCACCTAATAAGCATAAAAAGATAATGGTCAATTTTATGGAAGATAATGCTGATTCAGAGATTTATTCAAATGAATTGAAAAAACAAGCTGGATTTGGTAAGGATGGAGAAAAGGGATTTGATGGTGCTATAACGAATCTTATGATGCAGACATATCTGTGCAACTGCGATTTTAAGAAGAGAGTGAATAAGAGAGGCATTGAATATGGATGGGATGTTGCAGTGTATTCATCTATTGAGCATATCTATGGATATGATTATGTGACTTCCTGCTATAAGGATAATCCACAGGACTCATGGAAACAGCTTGTAGACTATATGCATGAGATGTTTCCGGATGCAACGGATAAGCAGATAAGGAAAGTGTTAAAATAAAACAGTGAATTTTTGAGGTGAATATACATAAAATGAATGCAAAAAAATCCGCAGCTTATTGCAAGCTGATAGAAAATGTAAAAAACAAATATCTTAAAAATCCTATATACACAAAGAACCTGACACTTGGCTGGTGCGATTTACGTCAGGGAGAAGATTTGTGTCAGGAAATTAACCTATGGACATATTGGCAAGGGAGAGATTACGCCAAGAAGACACCACATATTAAGTATATGCTGATAGGTCAGGATTTCGGACCACCAGAAAAGGAAGAACTAAACGGTACGATTGCAAATGTCCGTAAGATGAATGATGGTATAGATGTGATGTTCCATGAAAATGTAGATTTGGAAGCAAGGGATTCACAGACGGATAAAAATATTGTCAGATACTTTGAACTGCTTGGTAAAAATGAAATTGACAAGAAAAAATATCCAGATTTGTTTTTCTGCAATTGTAATTTGGGCTATCGCAGAGATAAGTATTCTGGAAATATGACCAGAAAGATATTGGCAAATGATGCAGCCGAAATAAAATCACTGATTGACATTATAGAGCCGGAAAACATAATCTGTCTGGGTCTTGATACATCTGTGGTTGTAATACGAACTCTGATTGATAAAAAGTTTTCCTGCAATAGAGTATCTGAACTTATAGGAACTGGAGAACCTTATATTTATGGAGAAACATATATATACCCTGTAGCACATCCGGGGTATTGGGGTACAAGTACAAGAGGAGAGGATAATGTTATTGCAGATTGGAGGAGGATTAGAAAATAAGGAGGTGCCACAATGCCATTTAAGATTGTTCGCAACGATATAACAAGATGTGAAAGATATGATGCAATTACATGTGGAGTATATGGATGTATGATGCATACAGCTTTTTGTAATAAAAGTCATAGTCAGGAAGTATTTGATAATATGAAAAAAGACTTGCAGGAATTCATAGATAAGGATACAACAGCGGATGAAGAAGATATTTTCTATGAAGAGTTTACAAGTAAATATTGATTAGTAAATGTTACGTCGGTAAGGTTTAATGTGTATTAAGGAGGAGTTGCGCTATGCAGATTAGTTCTAGTTATTCCATGAGTGGTGTGCCATATGATATTAAGCATAGGAATGGTAATGTTCCTCAATTTAATGCTGAACAGGCTGTCAAAGAAAGCGAAAACACAAATAGGTATATGCCAGAAGCAGACTTTGATGAAAAAGCATTTGCTATGATTGGTCCGAATGCTCCGCAAGATGTAAAAGACGCATGGATGGAAGCGGCTAAAGAAGTAAATGCGAATGGCTTAGGAATAAAGGGGAACGGAATGTTGAGCCACATATCGCAAATGATGGTGCAAAGACTTAACAAACAGCTTAAGGGAGAAGGAGATGTGGATAATCTGGACATTTTGGGTAATACAACAGAATCTGCAATCCAGGCAACGAAACAAGCACTTTATAATTTGGATCACCCGGTAGTATACACTCCCAAAAGTATAGAGGTTCAGCAAGCTTGTATTAAAGAACGGGAATTTTATGTTGCGTTTTTGGAAAAGTTAGAAAAGTTATAATCTTTTAGGCTATTTGCAAGAAAAGTAAAAAAGAGAAAATCCTCTTGGACTGGATAAAAATTCAGTTCAAGAGGGTTTTTATATTCCAGGTCATTGGCATCAGGATGAGACAATGCACAGTCAAAATTCTGGATCAATACATCAAGATTTGCCGGATGATCAGGATTATGTGCAACCTCTTTAAAAAACTAAATCTCATCATTCATCCGTCCAAAATAAAGGTCAATTTCCTTTTGATAATCGGAAAGTTCTTTTAAATCCCGTTCATTTTGTCGCTTGATATCTTCCTGCCGTTTGATTTCAGTTTCTGCTTCTGTAACTTTTTGCTGCATGATTTTGATACCTTCGTAGGTGATGGAATCAAGATCAATGTTTCGGCGTTCTAGAGCAAAGACTGCATCATGGAAAGCATCTAGCTGACTGTCGTGTGCTTCATAATATTTTTCCTTGTCAGAGGCTTTTTCTTCATTGATGGAATGGATTTTATACCGCTTATAAGCGACGCAATTTTCGACAAAAGAACGCAGTTCTTCTAAGTCTTTTTTGAATTTTGTAATCTGTGTGGATAAGCGATTGTTGTCTGCTCGTAGTGAAGAAATGTGCCCTTTAATGTCACTATATGCAATTCCGTATTTTTCTTTAACCTCTAAGGAAATCTGTTCAAAGCGCATAGCATTTTGCTTGTTTGTCCAGCGAAGTTTCCCGATGGAATCTTTGGAAATGTTGTCAAAGGACTGCTCACGAATAGATCTGATTTTCACTTTTGATTTATCCAATTTCCTTTCTGCAGGAGAGAGTAATGCTTTTCGTAAAGCAGCCTGTTCTTTTCTAAGCTGCTTTTTTTCTTCCTGTGATTTCATAAAGGCAATGTGTCTTTCGATTCGTTTCTTGATGGATTCATCCCCATAAAAAGTACCAAGGGAATAGCCCCGGTGAAAATGTTTTTCTTCCGGAAATTTGTATTTGGTAACAGGACCATATTTTTTGGATGTGCCGGTGTCGGTTTCAATTCCCTGTGCTTTTATCAGAGAAAGAAAATGGTCAAAATCATTTGCCTCCATCACAGTCCTATCAATGATTTTTCGAATCTTTGTCTTGTTAGAACCAGTAGGATTTTCTTTTTCAGCAAGCCATTCTTTGTAGGTTTGTGATTTCCCCTTTTCCTTTTCGATGACAGAAAGGCCATGTTCCTTGCAAAGAATATCATTGTTTTTTCGCAGTGAGTGAAGAAGGGATAAGTTGTCATCTAACTTTCTTCCTGACATATCACGTGAGGCAGAACACATAACAAAATGGTTGTGAATATGGTTTTTGTCAACGTGTGTGGAACAGAGAAAAGCGTATCGGTCATCAAATGTTTTTTCATAAAATCCATTCCAATTTGATGCGCTTCTTCTGGTGTTACCTCATCAGTAGGAGCGAAGGATTGAATGAAATGGTAGGCTTTTATGACTTGTTCATCCAGTGCTTTTTGACTATTCCCCATGAGTGCTAATTGGAAAACTCCAGGAGCATTTTTTTCTGTGCATCCGATAGAAGATACTAATAGTTTTTCATTGGTTTTATCCGGATTTGTGATGTATTTGATAACAAATTAGTACGTGATAAAATTCCAGAAATAATTGAAGCAGACGGTAAGGTGTGTAGGACACATATTTTATCAAATGAGGAATGGGGTTTTTGCCTGAGGAGAAGGTTTTTATAGAAGTTGAATTTCCACAAATGCAGGAAAATGAGGAGATAAAAATGATTAAGAGAAAAGCAACGTTTTAATTTTATCGAAACGCCAGAGAAAAGGAAGATAGATTGAAATAGTCATGAATAAGCAAGATTAAATTGGTTACCCTTAAATGTATACAACTTTTAAGGGGAAATACACATAATACAATTGATTTTCCCTTAAAACATGGTAATATTTAAGGGAAAGGAGCGTAATTAAGGGAATGAGAGACTTCAATTATAGTAAAATAAAAGAGCAAAAATGGGATTCTGAGGTACTAAGTCTTATTGCTGCAATATATAAATATGCAGGTAAGCAGGAACTATATTTAAAACAAAGACCGGATGAACTAGAGAAACTTGTAGAAATTGCTAAGATTCAGAGTACCGAAAGTTCTAATGCGATTGAGGGTATTGTGACAACAAATACAAGAATAAAGCAGTTAGTCGAAGAGAGCACGACTCCTAAAAACAGAGACGAAGAAGAGATAGCGGGATATAGAGACGTATTAAATATTATCCATGAAAGTTTTGATGCAATTCCCATAACAAAGAATTATATTCTTCAGCTCCATAAGATACTTTACAGTCATATGAATAATCCGATCGCCGGACAAACAAAAACTGTGCAGAATTATATCAGTGCAACATATCCGGATGGTCATACAGAGGTGTTTTTTACTCCCATGGCTCCGTTTGAAACACCAGAGGCACTTGAAAAAATCTGTGAGGAATACAATAGAGTTATTGGTAATCTTGAGGTTGAACCACTGATTGCTATTCCTGTATTTATACATGATTTTCTTTGCATTCATCCCTTTAATGATGGAAATGGACGAATGAGTAGATTGCTTACAACGCTTCTTCTATATAGAAGTGGATTTTATGTAGGAAAATATATTTCACTTGAGGCTAAAATTGCTAAGAATAAAGATTTATATTATGAAGTGCTGGGGAAAGCTCAGAATGGCTGGCATGAAGGAGAGGAGGATGTAGTTCCTTTTATAAAGTATCTTTTAGGAACAATACTTGCAGCATATAAAGATTTTGAAGATCGTTTTGAGATCATCGGGGAGAAGCTCCCAGCATTAGAAATGGTGCGGAAAGCGACTAAGAATAAAATTGGCAAGTTCTCCAAACAAGATATCAGAGAACTTTGTCCATCGCTTAGTATTAGCTCTATAGAGGGTTCATTAAGAACGCTTGTAAAAGAAGGAGAATTGATGAGAGGTGGTTCTGGAAAAGCTACTTATTATGTGCGATTAATGTAGATTAAGAACAAACATTCGAAGTGCAAGGGAAGATTTATGGACTTGTAATCTGGCATAATAGAATCATCTTAAGAAAGCAATAGCTTTTTAGATGACTCTATTTAATTGACAGGTTTGTTTTTACAGGAGGTACATATGAATTACATCGTGATTGATTTAGAAATGTGTAAAGTACCAAAACTTTATCGTCGCAATTATAAACATGCAAATGAAACGATTCAGACTGGAGCAGTCCTATTAGATAGTGAATTCAAAAAAATTGCAACACTTAGAATATTTAAAAAAGGAAGGTGTTTTATATGAAAAAGAATACGGCAGGTAAAAATTTTATAACAGCGCTTATCATCATAGGAGTTTTTTGTTTTGCCGGGTGGATTGCCAGTATGTTTGACAGTGGACCAAGGTGTATCGAGACAGGCTGCTACAGACATCAGGAACCTGATAGCGATTACTGTTATGATCACGAGTTATATAGGGAGGAATCCTCTACAGATGACGAATCATCATCCGATGACAAATCGTCAACGGACAGTTCCAATGATAGTGGCTCATCCAAAAAAACATATAATCCTATCAACAACGATCGTAACAGTGATTCTGATTCATCTTATAGCAATAATACAAGAAAAAATACATATGGAACATCTAGTTCCCCAACAATCAGTACATACGATTCTTATGATGAGGGGTATGATGACATCTATATGGATGGTGATTATGATGATGACAGATATGACAATGACAGTGACTATGCAGATGGTGTAGATGATGCAATGGATGATGACGATGAAGATTGGTAAAGGAGTTGCAGAGTCCACCTACAAAATAAACACATTCCCCCCAAAAACCCCTCTATCCGATTCCCCTAAAATTCTGTATAATAGAACCATATAATACAGACAAACACGGATAGAGGAGGGACACTGATGTTAAAGACATTCCACACATCATACATAGGAAAAAAGAAATCGCGGGCAGTCACAGCTCTGGGCCTGCTTTCTCTGATGCTGTGTCTGACAGGATGCAGCATGGAAGGAGTACCGTTTGCAAACTGGGACTTATATCACAGCGAAACATACGAAAATGCAGAATCTTACCAAACCGGAGATTTTTCAGGTAATGCAGATGAAGTACAAACGTTAGCCGTATACTGGCGCTCCGGAGAGATAAAGATCACGGAATCAGAGGGCGATTCTATTGAGATCCGTGAGAGTGGAAAAAATCTGACAGAGGATGCAAAAATGCATTATTATCTCAAAGACGGTCAGTTAGAAGTCCGTTTTTGCGCATCAGGAGCAACCATTCAAGTAAAACCGAAGGAGAAGCACTTGCAGATAGAAGTGCCAAAAAATATGCAGTTGTCCATTCACAGTACATCCGCGGATGTGAAAGCAAAACATTTAGAGCAGGAGCAAATATTAGTGGCAACCATGTCGGGTGATATAGAGATCGGAGAGTTTGTGGCAGAGGAAGGAGATCTCAGCAGCGGTTCCGGAGATATTACATTGGACAATATGCAGGTTCAAGAGGCAGCGATCACGACTGCAAGCGGAGATGTAGAGCTCTCCTTACCGGAAAAAGGTGCTAAGATCAAATACACCACGACAGGTGGAGAACTGGAGACAGATCTGGACTACAAAAAAACCGGAAACATCTATGTATTTGGTGATGGAAAAACCAATCTGACCATACAAAGCACGAATGGAGATCTGATGATCAGATAGGAGAAGGCATATGATAAGAATGGAAATAGCACTGATACTGGTACTGCTCTTTATAGCATGCATGTATTTTAGTGCAGAACGTCCACACACATTGTTGCATAAGACGTTTTCCGTGCTGCTCATAACCGTGATCGTGCATTTAGTCTTTGACGCGGCAACCATATATACGGTAAATCATTTAGACAGTGTTCCGGCAATTTTAAACAGGATACTTCACCGTATGTTTATCGGAACCATGGCACTGGTGGTATATCTGTTTTATCAGTATATTGCAATTCTTGTACAGGAAGAGACCGGAAAAACCAGACTGTTAGATACGGCGGCAAGAATGTTTCTGGTAGTGGCGGAAATCGGAGTCAATTTTTTAGCGTATCTGACAAACATCCGCATGGAACAGGCAAAAAAGTTATTGTTATCCACGCCGCTATCTATTGCCGAGGTATCGGAAAGATCAGGCTATGGAAATTACCGGGTATTTACAAAAGCCTTTAAAAAGTCAGAAGGCGTGACACCATCCCCGTATCGGAGGAACTTTTTAGAGGAGTAGACCTTAGAGGATAGATATTACAAGAACAGGAATTAGAAAAATAGAAACGTAAAAACAAAAAATAAAAAATAGAATCAGAAAGAACACGGAGGCATTCGCATAGAGGCTTCCGTGTTTTTTACTCTATAGGATTAGGGGGGTCAAAAGGCGGCTTCAAGTTGCCAGCCACTAAGTTGTGAGCCGTCTTTTGATACCCTAATCTCTATAGGAAATACTGTGTTCCCTATAAAGTAAAAAGCCCTTCGGGCGAAGATGCGCAGTTTGCGGAGAAATAAATAGTTACTATGTAGCAGCACCGTTCGCGTGTGGAACAAAAGCTGTGCTATGGAAGAAATATTTAAATTAGTAACTTTTAGATTCTACAAAAAAGACACAATCGCCTACAGAACAAACCTATATCAAGAACAGGGAATCCGATAGAATAAACATAGTAAAAAACAGTTCCGAAAGGAGGAACCGCAGGATGAAAGCATTTACATTAGCAGCATTGCCATGGATTCTTGCCGGACTGGCTGTAGTAATTATCTGCGCCGGAATGGATAAACAGAAAAGTACCAAAAAAGAAAAAGAAGCAGAAGAAAGACAGCGGCAGCGTACAGATCCGTGGAATTGATGCAGACAAAGGAAAAAAAGATACAAAACGCATGATTGGAGTCGTTTTTCAGGACAGCGTGTTGGATGGCCCGTTAACAGTCAAGGATTCCTTCAAATCCTCCTTGCCGGAGTTTCTAAGCGTTTCAGATAAACTGATCAACGGAACCGTAGCCGCACAGTTAGCGGCAGCATTACTCGCAGTGAGCTGCGTTACCGTTACCTTTTGTGTCAATCTGACCATGATCCAGGATAAAGCGAATGGAGCAAGAAAAGATTTTAATGTATCACCGACAGGAAAACCGGTTATCTATTTAGGGTACTTTTTCTCGACAGTTTTTAATTCGCTTATCGTAAATGGGTTAGCATTCCTTTTATGTATGGGGTATATCCGTAAGATGGGGTGGTATCTGAATGCGTCGGATATCCTGTATCTGATCTTAGATGTTATCGTACTTGTACTATTTGGCAGTGTGCTTTCGAGCATCGTGTGTTATCCGTTAAAAACACAGGGACAGATGTCGGCGGTAGGAACGATCGTCAGTGCCGGATATGGATTCATCTGTGGAGCCTATATGCCAATCTCTAATTTTGGCAAAGGACTTCAGAAAGGATTGTCCTATGTTCCAAGCACTTATGGAACCTCCATGCTTAAAAACCATATGCTTCGCGGAGTATTTGAAGAGATGAAATCCAAGGGATTTCCGGACGATGTAGTGACAGGCATTGCAGATTCGCTGGACTGCAATCCGGTATTTCGGGGACATGTTGTAAGCAGTGCAGAAATGCTGGCGTTCATGGTAGGAACCATTGTTGTATTAGGGATCATTTATCTGATCATAACGGCACTTCCTGAAAAATAAACAAAATAAATCCGGTTGTAACCGCAAATCTATCATGCTATAATGGGCGTAAACATCAACCTCGGAAAAAACAAAAAACTATTAGAGCAGTGCCAGACCTTAAAAGAATATGCCATCTATGTAAAGAAAGTACGAACCTATGCAAAGAGCATGAAAGTAGAAGAAGCGGTAGACCGTGCAGTGACAGAATGTATCAATGAAGGAATCCTGCGGGAGTTTCTGCTTCAAAACAGAAAAGAGGCGGTGGAAATGAGTATTTTTGAATATGATGAAGAGGCGGTCTTTGAAGTTGTCCGGAAAGATGAATATGAGAAAGGCATCCAAGAAGGCGAAAAACAGTTTGCCCTTCTGACCGAAAGACTCTTAGAAGCCGGAAGAACACAGGACCTGCTGCGTGCTACACAGGATCAAGAATATCGCAAGCTGTTATATAAAGAGTATCAGATTTCATAAAGAGGAGGAGCACCAATGGAAACATGGTTTTATGAAGTAGTCAGCATTGACGGAGACTATGCAAACTTAAAACGTACCGATATCGAATCGGATGACTTAAAGTTAGTTGCAAGAGCATTACTGCCACCGGAAATCATGGAAGGAAGTAAGCTGAAATACGAGTTAATGCAATATGAACTTCTTCCGTTATAAATAACTTTAGAATCGAATACAGGTAAAAAGTAAAGGGCAGAGACCGGAAAACGGTTCTGCCCTTTTGTAACAGGATTAAATTTTGAAATAATGCATTTCATTTGCGAGTTTCTCAGCCTGTGTGGCTACATTCTGTGCAGCTTGTGCTACATTTTCACTGTTGTCGGTTACGCTTAAGGCTTCCTGTGCAAGACCTTCAGAGGTTGCAAGGATTTCTTCGGCACTGGCGGATTGTTCTTCTGTAATAGCAGCTACAGAGGTTGCAACTTCATCCACTTTGTTGACATTCGTAATCATTTCCTGTAACAGCTCGCTTGTCTCTCCGATCGTCTGGTAAATATCGTGGAATGTGTGATGCGCGGTAGAAACCAGCTCCTCACTGTCATGGATGTGTTTGGCACTTATCTGGGTCTTGTCCACGGCATCGCTGACGAGAGTATTAATATCTGCCGTAATAGAGGATATTTTGTCCACGGCCTGCGAACTTGTTTCGGCAAGGTTGCGGATTTCTTCGGCAACAACAGCAAATCCTTTTCCGGCTTCACCGGCTCTTGCTGCCTCAATGGCTGCATTTAAGGAAAGCAGGTTCGTTTGGGAGGCAATATCTCCGATAATTTCCACAAATTTTGTAATCTCTTCCGTCGATTCACCGACATGACCGACAGCGGTTTCTAATTGGGTAACGGAGGCCTGAACGGTTTCCATGGCATGTTTTACCTTATCCATGTCATCCCGTCCCTTGCCGGAAATTACAACGGTATCATTCATCTTTTCACTGGCGTTATGTCCGATCTGATCTGTTTCAGAAACGATCATCGCCAGAGAGGTTGTATTTTCTGCTACTTCTGTTACGGAGTTTGCCAATTCCTCAACAGTGGAATTTAACTCTTTCATAGAGGTAGATTGAGTTATCGCGGAGCGATATAATATTTCGGAAACGGAACTGCTGTTTTCAGCCTGTTGATTCAATTGTCCGGATATGGAAAAAATAGTACCGATCGTATTTCGCATAGTACCAATAAATTTCTGCATACCATTTCCCATAGCAGCGACTTCATCCTGGCCTTTGGTCTGTACATTTACCGTAAAATCACCGTCAGTAATCTTTCCGATATCCTTTGTCAGGGTTTTGATCGGTTCAACAACAATGTGTACAATTCGTTCGATCAAAAATCCGATAATCACCATTGCCAGGACTAAAATAAGGATAATTCTGGTCTGCAAACCTTTTAAATCTTCAAGGACAGTACTTTCTTTTACATTAGAGACCAGAACCCAGTCAGTTCCTGTGATCGGTTCGACCTCTACATAATAGACTGTATTACCAACGGTAACATTTTGAACTTTTCCATTCTTTTTATCAATCTTATCAGCAACCGCTTTCACATAAGAATCTTTGCTGTCAGAAGAGATTGTTTGTGCCACTAATTTCTGGTCTTTGTGTGCTAAAATGGTATGGCTGTTTTTATCAACCAGAAATGCGTAACCATCATCCATAACTTTGATATCGGATACCATCTTAGAAGCATAATTTAGAAAAACATCTGCTGCAGCAACCGTTTTAGCACCATTAGAGGTTTTAAGTAACGTTGTGGCACTTACAATAAATTCGCCGGTATCTGCATCGCGATATGGTGTGCCAAAGGCAAAAGATTTATGGGTTAATCCCTCTTTATACCAGTCGCGCTCTGTGATCCCATAGTCCGCATCCGGAACCCAGCCGGACATATCAATATATTTCCCATGGTCATCACCGATGTAGACTCCGTTTGGAAAATCCTGATTCATATTTACAGTCGTAGCCAGATAAGTTTTTTCGGTTTCTTCATCCATTGGAACGGTTTCTAAAGTGTTTTGTAACATATCCAACGTATTAAGAATACCGGTGGTCCAGGTCTCTAACTCTTTGGCATTCATTTTAGATTCTGCCCTTAACAGATTTTTTGCCTCTTGGACAATGATCTTTTTAGAAGCCATATAAGAAATCACAATAATGGATATAATAGCGATAGCAATACAAGGAAGTAGAATTTTCAGCAGCTTAGCTTTTATACCTTTTAACATTTTCGTATTTTGTCGATCGTTTTTCATTCGCACGTCTCCTTTCTGCATAAGTATATATAAAAGTATAATACGGATATATGCGTTTTTCAAGGATTTTCTTAGGAAACACGTCTGTTATAGCTTTTCCCTATACCCCAATATAGAAATGTCATATGAAAGCAAATCTTGAATTGCCTCCAAAATCATAGTACACTTTTAATGATCAGAAAAAAGACATCCTTAAGATGTCTAAGGAGGCAGTCACATGAAATTAAGCCAGATTCTTGGTAAAGATAAAATCACATTGTCATTTGAAGTATTTCCACCCAAAACAGAGGCGAATTACGAAGCCGTGAAAAAAGCAGCATTGGATGTTGCGGCGTTAAATCCAAGTTATATGAGTGTTACCTACGGTGCGGGCGGAAGCACCAGAGCGAATACAGTACAGATCGCATCGGCAATACAGCAGCAGTATGGGATCACTGCAATTTCCCATCTTACCTGCGTCGGAGCAACGAAAGAAGACATCGACCATACACTGGATTCTATGAAAGAAGCAGGAATAGAAAATGTACTGGCACTTCGGGGCGACCGGCCAAAGGATTTTGAAGGAGAACCGTTTACAGATTTTCACTATGCATCCGAGTTAGTAGAGCATATCAAAGCAAGAGGAGATTTTTGCGTAGGAGGTGCCTGCTATCCGGAAGGGCATGTAGATGCCCATAATAAAAAAGAAGACATTACATATCTAAAGAAAAAAGTAGATGCGGGATGTGACTACCTCACAACCCAGATGTTTTTTGACAACAACATCTATTATAATTTCCTCTACCGGGTCAGGGAAAAAGGGATCACGGTACCG
>OLSK01000622.1_pt1 | contig 30748 bp, 28 predicted proteins | sample 1672781 | NCBI WGS metagenome assembly OLSK01 (sample SAMEA3136723, study PRJEB25190) | human gut metagenome | biome: human gut; feature: human-associated habitat; material: faeces | place: Austria | collected 2013 | reverse complement strand
GGTTTTATTTACTGCCAGGGCCGCTTAGGCACTGGAAAAATTAACGAACTATTGTGAATAATAATATTAGTATCTAATAAAGCTTTCATTCTATTTCTTCTTTTTAAGTGGAAACAAATATAGACATAGTACTACTAGCACTAATAAAGCAAATATACCCTCCCATGGCATTTGAATATACCAAGCTTTTTCACTTTCAATACCAGTTCTAACACTATATATAAAGTAGGCTGCAAACTATATTTGTAGCTATCGCCAAAGAAATTTGTTTACTTCCAATAGTCTCTTCCGCACATATAGTAAAGAGGGAATAACTATCTTTATTACAATCCTTTAAAAATATTATATTATAGCAATCTTTACCTATATCTTTCACATTTTGAAGATATCTTTTGAAGGCCTCTGTCTCTAATTTCCTTATATTTTTCAGTTTAGAAGAATCGATAAAAGTAATATCAAAATTATCAGGAACAGAGTGTAGGCAGAATAGATTTTGAATTGGGCAAATATGCAAATCTTCATCTGATTTTAGATTATATATGTTTTCCGGCAAATTACGGGTTTCATTAATTTTCAGGTCATATATATAGGTGTTTTTAGCAATTCCTGATTTTTTTATCGCAATTGTCCCATTATGTTTTACCAAAACTCTAAAATATAAATTGCCGTCATATTGTGGGGGCTTATTAAGTGTAAACTTTAGAAAGCCATTCGACACTTCAATCTTACAAGGTAATATAGTCAATGAATGACGTCTTTCAAATTTCAATATACTTCCATCTCGGGAATCGGCTCCGACATTACTGATGCCACTAACTATATCATTAAAGATAAAGCGCCCATTTGCGCTATCTGCTAAATTCTTTAATAAACAGTTAACTTCATCTTGCTCCCGAATAAAAGGAACAGATAACCAAATATCTAAAGACTTATTTTCAAAATATTCATAAGAAAATTCTATACCAAACTCTATGTACGAATCGGTATCAGGAAATTCCCATGTGCAAATATGTTACCGTTCTATCTGGATGGCCTTTTTTGCTAATATGTAATATGCATTATTCATAATCTTCCACTTTTTCGTTTACCGTATTCCTAGATATTTTCACGACAGTCCCTATTTAGGGATTGTCGTTAAATGTTTTCAATCTGAGCGAAGCAGCAGACAATCCCTTCAATTTCTGCGTCCGACTCATCAAAATTTCAATTTCATATCTGTTTCCGGTCGTTTCGGCCGGATTTTTGTCCGTTTTTCATGGCGAGGATGCAGTTTCCCCACAAGAGCTCCGCATTGACTGCAATTTCCGTATCAGGCAGCCGACAAACGCTCCCTTTGTTCTATTCTGTCAGCCAACTGCACCACGTTTGCCGTGTTGATGCCGAAGAAGATGTAAAGGATTTCCGTCCGCTTTGTCCTGGCCTTGACCCTTCGGAGATCATAGTGCTCTTTCTGTATCCCGAACGAGCCTTCCATCGCAGTCGCCCTCACTCTGGCAAGCTCCATCATTGTGTCGTCCAACAGCTTGTAGTTCGTCAATGGCCGTGTCGGATCTATTATCACGTCGCAGAATATCTGGTAGTGTATGTGCCGTTCAGCTGTTCCAGCAGATTCGGACAGCTGAGTCCCGTGTACATCTTCAGGAACATCAGGGCCACCTTCCCATCAGGAGTGAAGAACAACTTGCGCCCAAGCTTCGTCCTCATGCTTTTCCTTACCAGACCGAAGTTCTCTGCCATCTCGCGGAGAGGGAGCAGCTTCTTTATCCTGCCCAATTCGCTCTTCTCGAAAGTTGAATAGTAGAGCTCGTAAAAATTGAACTCCGGAAACGCAATGTTTGGCGCTATTTCAGAAAAAATTCGTGCTTTTGACATACAGATTAGTTTTGCGATTCCCCCAATTTTTCACTTTCGTCGGTGGTTGGTGGAATTCTTTTCCTTTTTTTAAGTTACGAAATTTCTATCACTTTATCAATCAATTCGTTAGAAAAGCAAAAAACTATTTAAACATTTCACGACAGTCCCTAAGTATCATTCGTAATATCAATGTAAATCATTCAAATCAAAAACATACTACCATGTTGGTTGAAATCCTTTATATCACAAGATGCAATTTTGCTGTTAGCTTCCAAATAGAATATTGCTCTCCTCATTACACATCAATAGCATCGTTATAGCCACTAGCCCTCTTTATTGCGCCGTCCAGATTGTGCATAAAATTACCTAAAACATATCTGTCAACACTCCTCCTATTCTTATATTCATCATCTAGTTTTGACTTCAAACCCAAAAGCACGGTATAATCATCTGAAAACCTATTACTACCATTTCCCAAACAATAAGAAAAGCCATAATGCGAGCTCAAAAAAGAGGACAGGATATTAAGGCTCTTATTGCTCAAGTTTTGCACAGAATTAAAAAGGTCCTCTACTTCTATATTCTTAAAAACTGAAGTTAAATTATATGGGCACTGCTTATCTGGAGTTGGCTTTTGACTTAAGCCTAAAAGTTGCCCAACATTATCATCCGTGATATGAGACAAAACTACCTCAAACTCATTTTTAAGATTTTTGTCACAATCATTAAACACACCGTCAGTATATTTTATAACATCAGCCCCCACGGCAGTTTCACGAAATCGACCAAAAGAGTTCACCCCCTGAATAAACTCACTTCTCTGCTCATAGAGTTCTTCCTTGGTCGATTGTTTAATATAAATCTCTTTAACGTGTTCTTTAGCAAGCGATACAACTGCCTGTTTCATCCAGAAGAGACTCTTATCATCAAAAAACGCAAGAAATGCCAAAGAACGCCCCAACAAAAAAATATTTGGAAATGCATTGTTGACTACATCTTGTTCTAATGCCGAACACTCATTCTCAAAAATCTCAAGCGGCATATCCCGGAATCCCGCCAACTTTTCCAGATGAGTTGTATTATGTCGCATCATTCCAAGAGTCCCTACGACATAAGCATTAAGACTATGCCCCGATTCAATCCATCTGACAATATTCGTTATATGATTAGTATTCAGCACATCCAAATTATACCTATTTTCAATACTTTTATATTTTAGACACAGAGCACTTATCCGCTCTTTCATCTCACTATTTCCCGCTATTCCGGCAGCATAACTACATTCCCATTGTGAAAACAAATCATGACATTTACCGCGATACTCGCAATAAACGACTATATATGAAACTAGTAGAGATTGCATAAAAGGTTCATCATTTTCCTCTATGGAATCTCTCACTTCGGCATATAGTCCATTAAAGTCATATAAACACTGGCGTAAAATGCGAAGATTATTACACTCCGTCGCATGAAAGATGTCAGTAATCAAAGTCTTTTGATTTTGCAGCCATTCATCAGAAGGAATATATCCGTGAAGGAAACAGGTAATAGCATCATCAACATCCGGCATTATTTCAAATTCACGACCGACAGTTTTTTCTTTAAACTCAATCAGAGTTTTCTTCCAGCGACTAACTACTCGCGTTTCATCACCAACAAGAATGACATGACAAGATCCGTGTTCTACAAAACTATTGACATAACCCAGAAGAAGCTTCATATCAATAAGACATCGCTCTAAATCATCAAAAATGATTAACTTGTTTCCCAAGATATTAATGTCCTTAGATAACAAAATTGACAATGAATCCAGAGTCGCATCTAACGAAATATCTTCGTTACCTTTTTTGTCAACATCAAACGATGTCTTCAAGACAACCTTTCCAGCAATCTTTAATAGTTTTTTTGTGAGTTCCGCGCCTTTTGAATACAATAAAGGATGCAGCACCCGATCAATGGATTCCGTTATCTGGGATGTATCTTTTAGCCCATATAGCGAAACATATATAGGCTTTAGAGATTTTTTTCTACCGGCAGGTTTATATTCTTTAATCCACTTATTAACAAAAAATGATTTTCCACAACCCCACTCACCCTTGAGCATAACAGCATACTGCGGGTCCGGGTTATGCAGATAATCGGATAAGTATTTAGAAATGAGTCCATTCATAATCCAAGTCAAAAACTAACGTAGGGATTGTCGTTTAATGTTTTCACTCTGAGCGAAGCAGTGACCAATCCCTTCAATTTCCGCATCCGACTCATCAAAATTTCAATCCCAAATCGGCTTCCGGTCGTCCACCAAACCGGATTTTTTGTCTGTTTTTCATGACAAGGGTATAGCCCCCACATACGTGCAACACATTGAAGCCTTTCCATATCAAACAGCGGACAACCTTATCCTTGCTCTATACGCGCAGTCCGGAAAGGAAACTCGTGATGTGGAACAAATGTTAAGAAATTATTGACTTGTGGCCATCGAAAGCCTCCCGTAAGCGAAACCGGCCATCCTGCGCACGAGGGAGCATATTCATTTGGCCAGACTTATCCTTCTGCCGATCGCTGCCCTTCAGACGTGGTTGCCGAAGGATCCAGCTGGAAGATCTTCTCCATGAGGCACCACTTCTGGGTGGAGGTCATGGAGGGGTCGCAGCCCTGGAAGCGGGCGACGTAGGCTTCCCACTCTGCCTGGCGGGGCAGGGTGGCGAGACGGGCGTTGTCCTTGACGAAGTCGAAGTCATCTGTGGTGTCCATGATCATGAAGACCCGGCGTTCAAGGCGGTAGATCTGCATGTCAAGGATGCCGACTGAGCGGATACCCTCCTGAATCTCGGGCCAGACATGGCGGTGGGCGTCTATATAGTTCTCAATCATCCGGTCATCACCGACAAGGTCGAGGGTTTGGCAATATCTTTTCATTTTGCTTGTGGTTTTATTGTAAGCCGTGCGCGCATTGCTTCTTTCCGCGCACCAGGGCATTGAATATGAGGCTTCTGTGAGCAAATAAGGGCTTCTCGCTCACGACAGCGGAACCGAAGCCTCATTCGTGAGCAAATAAGGGCTTCTCGCTCACGGGAAAGGAGACACGAGGGCTTTGGTCAATGAATATCAGGAAGCGGAAGCCGTGAGCCGTGCGCGCGACAAGTCACATTCCCCCGCGCCTGACGGTGATCTCGATGGCTCCGTCCGGGAAGGTGTGGCGAGAGGTGCAGACAAGGACGAGGTAGCCGCCACCGCCGGCGCCGGGCATCTTCCAGGCGAGGACACCCGGCATCCGGGAATATTTGTCAATATATTCCTGTACTGACGGAAGAAAAGCCCCCTCGGAATGCACGCAGGAAGGCACGTCGGAAGACTTCTCGGATGGCACGCCTGAAGACTTCTCGGAATGCACGCCGGAAGACTTCTCGGATGGTTGTCCTGAAAGTCCGTCGGCAATCCCGGCGGCGTCTTTTTGAATATGTGAGGACGAGGCATCGGGGACGCCTCCTCCGCATGATGTCGGGTTGACCATTCCCGGAAACATGGCGACCTGAGCCTCGAACGACGCCCGATAGGCGGCGGCGAAGCGGTCAATGTCCATGTCAAGAATGGCGTGCCAGCAGTCATCCGCGGCCTTTGCCAGGGCCTGGACTTTCGGAAGGGTGATGTCCTTCCCCTCAACCACCGAGCAGCCCGGACGGCGAGGGAACATCGGAATCAGGCAGAGGTGCTCCTCAAGCCATGAGAGAACCCTCTCGTCAGAACACGTCTCGATCTTGACCGGCCAGAAACGCTGGTCGTAATAGTGACGGGCAAGGCCGGGAACGCATATTCCTATGGCGTCCTGGGCACCGGAGATCACCCCGTCCGAACGCTCCGGGTCGTTCTCGAAACAGAACACCAGCTTCGCCAGCATCTCCGGATCCATGTTCGGGAGCTGGTACGGCCAGATCTTGCGGATGGCGTTGCGGGTGGAGGTGGAGAGGCCGCAGCGCTCCCTCACCTCAAAAGTCGGCTCAAGAGACACGGTCACCGCCCACCCAGGAGCAAGGCACGACACATACGGCTGGTCGATCCACGTCCCGGCGAGGTCGAGTCTTGTCGGGATCGAAGACTCCGACTTCTTCAGATCGGTGCTGGAACGGGCGGCCAGACCCTCGGACGGGCGGCGCTGGAGGACGACATATTCAATGCCCCTCTCCGCACAGAAGCGGCGCTTGTCCTCGTTCGAACCGTCCTCGTTGACAACGAATATGTCCGGCCTCAGTTCCTCAACGGTAGGGATGAAGTCCATGATGCCGTGGCCACGGTTGATGAACGCATCCTTGACGTAGCGGATCGACTTCACCATGAACAGCCGCTCCCGCTCGCTGTACACGGTCTTGTGATGCTTGTAGTCAAGGATCGTGGCGTCGGAACCGATGCCGACATAGAGGTCGCCGTAGGACGACGCCTCCCTGAAAAACTCAACATGGCCGCTGTGCAGGAGGTCATAGCAGCCGGAAACGAATACTTTCTTGTTTGGCATATACTATATTTCGGGAGACGGCCCACAACGAAAAGTGACCGCCAGCCATTATTATTATCTTGGAATATCTACCTCTCCGCCCTCACCGGGTTGTGGAGGAAGTCGTCGTAGGCGAGACGGATTCCGTCCTCCAGTTCCGTCCTGTAGGTCCAGCCCAAGGCCGTGGCTTTGGAGACGTCGAGAAGCTTGCGCGGGGTACCGTTCGGCTTGGATGCGTCCCAAAGAATCTCGCCCTCGTAGCCGACCACCTTGGCGACGAGACGCGTCAGTTCCTTGATGGTGATCTCCTTCCCCGTACCGGCGTTGACGGTCTCGTTCCCGGAATATCCGTTCATCAGGAACACGCAGAGGTTGGCGAGGTCGTCCACGTAGAGGAACTCCCTCAATGGCGAGCCGTCGCCCCAGCAGGTCACCGACGGAGCGCCGGACACCTTCGCCTCGTGAAAACGCCGGATAAGGGCCGGAAGCACGTGGGAGTGGGTCGGATGGTAGTTGTCGTTCGGGCCGTAGAGGTTCGTCGGCATCACCGAGATGTAGTCAGTGCCATACTGGCGGTTCAGGAACTCGCAGTACTTAAGACCGGAGATCTTGGCGAGGGCGTAGGCCTCGTTCGTCTTCTCCAGCGGTCCCGTCAGGAGGCAGGACTCCTTCATCGGCTGCGGCGCCATGCGAGGATAGATGCACGACGACCCGAGGAACTCCAGCTTACGGCAGCCGTTCCTCCACGCCGAGTGGATGACGTTCATCTCCAGAGTCATATTCATGTACATGAAGTCGGCCAGAGCCTCCTCGTTGGCGACTATCCCGCCCACCTTGGCGGCGGCGAGGAAGACATATTCAGGCATCTCCGCCTCGAAGAACGCCTCGACGGCGCGCTGGTCGCAGAGGTCCAGCTCCTTGTGCGTCCGCAGGACAAGGTTGTCGTAACCCTGCCGGCGCAGCTCCCTGACTATAGCGGAGCCAACCATCCCGCGATGGCCGGCCACATAGATTCTCGCGTTCTTCTCCATCATTTCACAATGCCTTTTTCAAGATATTCGACAAGATTCATCTTGCGCACGTCCTCCGCCGCACCGTCAGCGGCGACCTTGCGCATGTCATGCTCCACCATGATGCGGACCAGTTCCTCGAAGGATGTCCTGGTCGGATTCCATCCGAGCGTGGCCTTAGCCTTGGTCGGGTCACCCCACAGGTTGACCACATCCGTCGGGCGGTAGAAGTCCGGGGACACCTCGACAAGCACACGGCCGGTCGCCTTGTCTATTCCCTTCTCTTCCGCACCCTCGCCTACGAACTCAAGCTCAATTCCAGCCTCGCGGAACGCCAGCTGGCAGAACTCCCGCACGCTGTGCTGGACGCCGGTCGCTATCACATAGTCATCCGGCCTCTCGTTCTGAAGGATGAGCCACATGCACTCCACATAATCCTTGGCGTACCCCCAGTCGCGCAGCGACGAGAGGTTGCCGAGGTACAGTTTCTCCTGCTTCCCCTGACGGATCCGCGCGGCCGCGAGGGTGATCTTCCTCGTGACGAACGTCTCGCCGCGCCGCTCGCTCTCGTGGTTGAACAGGATGCCGTTGCAGCAGAACATGTTGTAGGCGTCGCGGTACTCCCGGACGATCCAGTAGCCGTACTGCTTGGCGACGGCATACGGACTGTAGGGATGGAACGGGGTGTTCTCGTTCTGAGGCACCTCCTCAACCTTTCCATAGAGTTCGGACGTGGAGGCCTGATACATGCGGCACGTCTCGGCGAGCCCCGCCTGGCGGATAGCCTCAAGGATGCGCAGCACCCCGGTCGCGTCAACGTCGGCCGTGAACTCCGGAGAGTCGAACGACACCTGGACGTGGCTCTGCGCCGCGAGGTTGTACACCTCGTCCGGTCGCACGCGGTTCATCACCTGGATCAGACTCATCGAGTCCCCCAGATCTGCGTAATGGAGATGGAAATTAGGCTGCCCCTCAAGGTGTGCGATCCTCTCACGGTAGTCCACCGATGACCGGCGGATCGTCCCGTGCACGTCATACCCCTTTGACAGCAGCAACTCGGCAAGGTACGAGCCATCCTGACCCGTGATGCCGGTGATTAGGGCGGTTTTCATAGGATTATTATGAATGATTAACTTGTTTAACTAGGAGTTTTTCACTATCTCCACAAAGTTCTCGATGACATACTCCAGATCCTCATCGGTCATCTTTGTGTTCAGAGGAAGGGTGATCTCATTCTCAAACTGATGGAACGCATTCGGGAAATCCTTGATGTCAAACCCAAGTTTCTTGTAAGCCGTCATCATCGGAAGAGGCTTGTAATGCACGTTGGTGGCAATTCCCCTTTCCGCCATCTTCTCAATCACAAGGTTCGTCTCCTCGCGCGTCTTACCAAGCAGACGGACAATGTACAGGTGACCGGATGAGGAATATTCATTCGTGTAGTGAGGCAAAACCGCCACATTCAAATCCTTGAACGCCTCATTGTAACGCTCGATCATATGACGGCGACGCTCAAGCATGCCCTTGTAACGCCCCATCTGAACCAGACCGATGGCTGCGACAACATCAGTCATATTGCACTTGTACCAAGTCCCGATGATGTCATACTCCCAAGCCCCGAGTTTGGTCTTCGCCAGCGCATCCTTGTTCTGCCCATGAAGGCTCATCAGCTGAGCTATCCGATAGAGTTTCTGATTCCAAGTCTCACCGTCAATCTCAGGAACGCCACTGAATATGCTCTCTGGATTCTTGTCCAAGACCTTCTCAGCGACCTCATCGCCAAATGGCAAATTCCAAGTCAAGGCACCACCCTCAGCAGTCGTAAGATTCTTCACCGCATGGAAAGAGAATGAACTGAAATCAGCGATGGATCCAACCATCCTCCCCTTTCTCGAAGCACCGAAAGCGTGAGCCGCATCGCAGCAGACCGCTATGCGACCAATCCTACTTTGAAGATCCGTCTTAGGTACAAACAATGATTTCTTCCCCACAACAATCGCGAAGATCCTGTCATAGTCACACGGAACTCCCCCAAGATCCACCGGAATAATAGCCTTTGTCCGCTCATTAATCGCATTTTCGACTGCGTCATAATCCATCTCCAGACAATCTTTCCGCACATCCACAAAAACCAGCTTCGCCCCGACATGAGTGACTACCGACGCACTTGCCGTATAAGTGTACGCCGGCACAATCACCTCGTCCCCTTCTCCAATTCCAAGGAGACGAAGCGCCATCTCAGCACAAGCCGTCTGGGAGTTTAGGCACACCGCCTTCCCAACACCAACAAACTCAGCGACCTCCTTCTCCAGTTTTTTGGTCCGTGGCCCGGTTGTTATCCATCCCGAGAGAATAGCCTCCCTCACTTCAGCGGCCTCAGCCTCCGTCATGTCCGGCGGGCTGAACGGCACATTGCGTAATTTCATTGACATAATTAATGATTTCTGTTAAACTCAAAACAACAAAAAGAAAAGCGCCCAGCCGAAGCCAGCGCCTGTAATTCTTTTACGAATATATTACCTAACGATTAGCAGGCTTTATCACCCACAACAGACTTGATCACCTCAACATACTTTGCCGTTCCCACCTCACGTGTTAAATTATCCATCACGAACTGACGGCCATTCCGGCCATATTTCCGGCATAAGTCTCGATTTTCATAAAGCGTAACGATCGACTTCTTGAACGCCTCCTTGTCTCCCGCCTTCGTAAAGATGCCACATTCATTGCGTTCAAGAATATCCTTCAGCTCATTCTCATCAAAATTAGCCAACACCGGGCGAGACGCAGACATTATGCTCCATGTTTTCGAAGGCACACTGTTGGCCCCGACGCCCGGTTTTGAGATCACCAAGCCAGCATCTCCCAAAGAGAACACATGACTGATGTCCTCATAAGGTTGAAACGGAATCATAGTCACATTGTCCAGTTTCTTGTCTGCCACGATTTTCTCAACTTGCGCCTTATAGGCCCCATCACCAACCAACACAAGGTTGATGACTGGATGGCTGTACCGTAGTTCCTCCATCACCTCCAGCAGCATGTCCATGTTCTGGGTAAGACCGATGTTGCCGCTGTACTCTATGTAGAACTTTGAACGATCCAGATTGTACTTGTCGAAAAGCTTGTTCTCATTGCGAGGCACATCCACCACCGCATTCTGATCCACCCAATTGTACACCACCACAATCTTCTCCTCCGGCACCCCCTTCGCCATGATGTTCTTCTTGAAATCCTCTGAAATGACGATGATCTTATCCGAATACTTATATGTAATCTTCTCAATGATACGTCCTACTTTCCAAATCCAACTACCTTTTTTTGTCAATCCGGTACTTACCAAGGAATCTGGGAAAATATCTTGAGCGTTATACACTATTGGTTTATTTTTAAACCATTTGATCAATGGAGACTTCAAGCCTTGTATGGGTGGAGTTGAATCTATAAATGCCACATCATATTTCTGCCATAGACAATAATGCAATAGATAGCATTCGCCTACAAGGTACCTTAATGCCCTTAATAAAGTGGTCTTACATTCCCCATACAAGTGGAATCTATTTATATGCACTCTCCCATTCATAATCACTTCGCGCCTTTTCCATTTTGCGTCTTTCGGCACTCCACGTGTAGGGGTCGGCGTAAATATCGCTACGTCAATGTTTCGATCCGCACAAGCGCGAACTATATTGTCCGTCAAATATAGACTTGCGGCCGTTTCCGGCAAGTAGTAGGAACAAGGAAATATCGCCTTCATACCGTCTCCATCCGCACTTCGTTTACCAATCTATCCGCCAGCCCGATAGCCTTCTGCGGAGTCTCCTCAACAACAATCACATGACCGGAGCGACACAGGCTGCTTGTCACCTCAGGAATCATATCACCCACCTTGTGATAAATCTCCCACTGATACACTCTCGGATCATTCAGAACCTCTGTGTTCGATATGCTCACCAGTTTCCCCGGCTTCGGACAGAAATAGCGAATGCACACGCCATGTTTCTTCTCTGTTGGTTCCAGACAAGGCTCAATGCTTAACGCACAATTAATAGCAGCGGCAACCATGTCCACTCCTGTGCTGAGGTGCGTCAGTTCCGTAGAGATAAAGTCTCCACCCAACCGGGCGCCAATCTCCATGATGTAAGCCTTTCCGTACTGCACTTTAACCTCCGCATGGCAAGCGCAATTCATTACCCCCAAAGCCATCACACCTGAAACAGCAGCAGACTTGACAGCCTCCACCGTTTCTTGCGGGAAGCAAGATGGCTGATTATGTCCAAGTTCCACGAAATAAGGTGCTTCAGTGGTCTTCTTATCTGTTACGGTCAGCACATTAACCTTTCCGTTCCAAGCGATTATCTCCACTGAAAACTCTGGACCTTCCACGAACTGCTCCAGCATCACACTCCTGTCGCGTGATTCCGACTTAGAGCGATGAAAACAATCCACGAATTCTGACCTCGATATTCCTTTCTGAACTTTAGCTATTCCACGGGAGCCACTATTGCGAGATGGTTTCAGAATGCCACCGTCCGGTAAATCCTCACAGAAGCACTTCCATGCCTCCACGGCGTCTTCAAAGCAGAACGATTTCGGCGACGGCGCGTTTCCTCTCTCAAAAGCCTCTCGCATCAAGTGCTTGTTTGTGGCCCGAATCGCCTGCTCACGAGTGACTCCCGACAATCCCAATTCGCCGTTAATTCGCCCCATCACATTCATGCTCACCTCTGAACAAGGATGTATAACACCATCAATTTGTTCTTCCCGAGCCACTTTCAAGACATCTTCTTCCGATGTGATGTCCACAACCACGGCCTTATCGGCATATTTGAGTCCAACAGCGTGTGGATCTCCATCCGCCGCTATGGTATATATACCCATTTCTTTGGCTTTTTTAATTACTGGGACTTGTAAAATTCCAGCGGCCAACACTAATAACTTTTTTTGCATTGATTCAGTGATTAACATTTTCTCTAAACAAGACCGTCTTGATGGTCTTAAAAACAATCTTCAGATCCATTAAAAAACTCATATGTTCCGCATAATAATTGTCATTTTTCATCTTCTCATCGCCATCGATACTGTTGCGGAAATAGGCCTGATTATAACCCGTAATTCCCGGTTTGATACCCAATACCGCAGGATACTTCTCCTCATATACATGCAAAAAGTCTGATGTATCAGGACGAGGCCCGACAAAACTCATTGTTCCATTCAGTACATTCAAAAACTGAGGAATCTCATCTATACTGGTCTTTCGCATAATGCGACCAATCTTCGTTACACGAAAATCATCCTCTCCATTGTAAGTATCTCCGTTCTCCAAACGGATATCAGGCGCATTAACCTTCATCGAACGGAACTTCAACATTCCGAATGGCTTTCCGCCTTTTCCGATACGCTGTGCCTTATAGAAAACCGGACCTCGATCCTCAAAATAGATAAATGGGCCAACTATGATGATAAATAATAAAACAAATGGGAATGCCAATAGACCGATAATAATATCAAACAGCCTCTTAATATAATTCTTGTACATAATGTGATATTTCTTACTAGGTGTGAAATTCACGATTTCAATTTTGGTCATGATTTCAGCAGGCTTGTCTCAATACATGCGCTCGGTTGGCGGCAAGGTTTTCGGGGAGGTTCTCCTTTTCCCAGGCCTTGACGTCCGCTATCCGATTGCGCTCCAGAGCGGCCTTGAAGTCAACCTTTCGTAACCGTCCCCACACGCCCATATTGACAAAGCAACACCAAGGCTGCGTGGCACAGTCTATCCTTTAAGGCTTTCGCCGTATTTTTCGTTAGTGGTCAATTTTTGGACTCAGCTCAAAGTCAGAGACATAGCGTCCGCTCGACCCGTCGCCAGGCCAATAATTGTCCTTTTTTGGTATTTCTTGTTGATTATTTTTTTACTTTTTCTACGCCGGCGACAGCCTCAAGTGTCCAAGACGCTTCCTGCCGCCTGTCACCGCGTCCTCGAAGAAGTCTCCGAGGAAACGCCACACCGACACCCCCGCTAGCTTCACCGTGCTCACCACGCTCAAATAGACCGAGGCCGTCTCCGCGCCTTCGTCACTGCCGTAGTGCTGGATCACTTTCCGCAATGCCGTGAACGGTCTCACCTGACGTTCCGCGAGGTTGTTGTCTATCGGGTATCGCCCGTCCCTGCGGTAAAGGAAAAGGCCGTCCTTGAAGTGGTCGAAGTAGCTCAGCGCCTGTTCCATGTAGTAGCTTCGTTTCGGGTTCTCTTTATCCAGATCCTCGGCCAGCAGGGCTCTCAGCCGTCTTTCGACATCAGATGTCTCCGCTGACTGGCGCGCCTCGTATATCTGCCGCGCGGTATAGCCTCCGGCCTTGTAGCTCCGCTCCAGCTCGTACAGCCTCTCTATCAGCTCTATGAACCTGACGGCGGACGAGTCCTTGCCCAGATTGTGCCTTCTTGAACTTCACGTGCGCGTGCGCCATGCAGATCAGGTGGTCGACTCCAAGCCTCCCGTCGAGGAAGTTGTACGCCGTGTAGCCGTCGGTCATTATAGCCCTCACCTCGGCCTCGCCCATGAAGTCCGTGAGGACCTTCGGCCACTCGACCCTCATCGTGGAAGAAGATCACTATCCTCTCGGCCTTGTTCACAAGCACCCACATGTACTTCTTCATGTACTTGTTGAACCGCCTCACCTTGCACCACGTCTCGTCGCAGTTCACGATGCTGTCCTTCTCCAGCGCCTTGTCCTTCATTATCAGCCTGTCAAGATGGCGCTTCCCTTTCTTCAGCCAGTTGCGAAGCGTGTTCTTGGATATGCGCATCCCAATGTCTTGAAGCTGTCGGAGAAGGTTTCCGAGCGAGACGCGCTTCACGTAGGTCTCGTAGGACAGGGCCTGAAGAAGCTCGGGGGAGGCCTTCGTACCGCCGACAGGACGCCTGGACTCATCGCCCGGCATAGGGATGTACATCCAGCGCGCGGACTTCTCGCCAGGCAGTCTCACGCGAAGCTTCTCTATCGTCTCCTTTATCAGGACAGTATTCATCGTATAGAACGTGTCAATGCGCCTGTCCTTGATCACCGCCCCTTCCGGGAGACACCCTCGGTCAAACTTATGGTCGGTCTTCCTCAGAAGCGTTTTCATCTCATCAATGCCGGACATGTTCAGCAGGCTCATGGTGCTGTACTCTTCCGGCCTGTTCTCCGGGTTGAAAGTGCGGCCCGTGGATGAGCTGCCCTTTCCGTCCCCGGTGTTGTCTTCCGTCACCGGGTCCTGAGGCGTCCTGCCGTCATATTCATCCTCACCCTGCTGGCGGTCGGCTCCGCCGGGATTGTCATTTGACTGATCAGGGCCGTCGTCTTTTGTCTCATCCTCCGCGGCACTGGCTTTCTTCGAGTTGCCGCGCCTACGACCATAGCGGTCCTCCCTCGACTCCTCAAGACGCTCCTCAAGGTCGCTGATCTTCTTGTCCCTCTTCGCAAGCGCCTTGTTCTTCTCCCTGATGACCCGGTCCTTCCTTGCCAACTCTGTTTCCTGTTCGGCAATGATTCGATCCTTCTCCTCCATGGCGCAGGCCTTCGCGTCACGGCCCTCCTTCACATGCCTCAGCTCAAGGAACATGTTCTCCTTGTTCCGCGAGATGAACGCTATCAGGTGGTTCAGCTGTTCGTCCGTCATGTTGGCGCAATAGTCATAGACCTCCGGGGCGGTTTCCAGCATGCGCTCGAACTCCAGCAGCTCGTCCTGCGACAGAACCGCCAGCATCCCACGCCTCTCTGCTTCCGCGAACACCATTACCCTTGATGACTATTCTTTCATCAAAGATAGTGATATTCTTCCGGATATCCAAATTTAACATATTGATTATAAACGCATTAAAAACAAGTCATATACAGCTTCGCGCATCGTTTGGGCGGCAAACACCCCCGGAACGGGAAAGCCCCCTGTAACCCCTTGTATTGAAGCTCCACGGGCACATTTGAGCAATCTCAAAGACCATGGAGAACAGGTTCTCAAAAAAAATGCATTTTTTATCTCAGACGCAACTTCTTGCGTACCGGGCTCTCCAGAAGAAGCACCAGATCCTTCCAGTCCATCCTGTAGACAGGCTGCTCTCCGTCATATTCCACCCTCATGAACTCGTAGTTCGGCATGAAACGCTTCTCGAACAGTTGACAGGATATCCTGTCATACGAGAAAAGGCGGATCAGCCTGCGGTCCCTCGACATCACTATGAACACGTCTCCCGGCTCGGGCTCGCAGCCCAGCTGGTGGCGGATCACCGCCAGCACGCGGTTGTACTTGCAGCGCATGTCAGTGAAGTTCCGTATGTAGTAGAACTTGTTCATCCCCGTCACGCTCAGCATGGCACCTCCAGCTTTTCGATCAGAACCTTCAGCCCCACATAGTCCAGTCCCCTGCGGCTCACCTCCGTCCCGTCCCCGAAACGGATGCATACCGATATGCGTCCGGCAGGACGGGCGGGACGCTCCGTCACTGGGGCCTCCCGCACTTTGATATCGCGGCCGGAGGATGTGGTCGCGGCCGGAGCTTCCGGTTCGCCTTCCTCAGGGCGGCCCGTCACCTCCACCTCCACGATCTTCTTGCGGATGTTACGGACAAAGTTGTCCATCACTCTGTAGGGAACGTTGTTTCTGTCGCAGAACGCCCGCATCGTCATCCCGCGCGGCACCCACTCACTCTGGTACTCCACATAGAACCTCCCCAAGTCTTCGCTGCTGTACATTGCTCTCGTTTTTCCGGCTAAGGTAAGGGGCTTTTCTCCGGGTCCAAAATTTGACCAATAACAATCCTGATTTTGGAACAATGTCACCATTAGCGACATATTCAAAATAGTCGTGAGGATCTTCCATAGATGGATTGATTAGTTTTTGGTTGTCCTCCAAAGATTTCACAGGAGAATTCTTGCTATGGAACCGAAAGGATGGCTCAACTAATCCAACTTTAATCTACGGCTCCTTTCTCTTTTCGACAAGGAGTGGTGTTCCACATCCTCATTAATCTTCAACGTACCAACCATCACCTTGGTAGTCTCATTGAATTCTTCAATGTGAGCCGCAGGGCCATAATGCTTGCTGTCAATATAACAAAGATGGCCAGTGTCCTTTCTACGATATATTACACGTCCGTTGTAGCGATAGACAGTAGCTTCAAACCGATTGGTGTCTGACAAAATCGATTCCTCATCACGAGGAGGAACACTTGATGATAGATTATATTGATTACGTCGCCATCCTTTGGTGAGTACAAAGGATAGAAGCGCGCCACCATCGGAATATGACATCACTCTCGCAATCGCAGAGCCAATTTTCTCTATCCGGGCAATAGGTTCTTCCACATAACTCGACACGAAGTTTACCAACATGGATGAATCCTGTTCGTAGGCCTCGGACATACTGGTCTGAGAAACGTCATGTCCACAGTGGCGATAGACAGCATTGCCGTCCGCAAGTGGTGTCTTATTCCAGCAGAAAGCATCGCGAAGCGACAACTTGACCAGATGTCTCAACTCTCTGTCGCGCAAAGTGTCTATGGATACATTTTGCGATAATAACGCTGAAAAAAGTCCACGACTGAAGTATTTCTTTATGGTCACAATACTTTTGTCGCAGCTTTCAAGGAGTTTAAGACAATCCAACATGGCTTTTACGGCCTGCTCTGCCGCTTCGGCATCTGCCATCTGGCCAACTGCCGAACACTCATTGACATAGACTTTGCACTCAACCATCGCCTCTACAAAATAATGTCAAGATCCTTTTCCTCCTGATCAAAGAAACGCTCCGGCCATTCATTAATATGCCCATACTCATCCACATTGATTCGCTTGGCATACTTCTCAAATCTCTCGTCAAAAAACAGAATATTCAGTTCTGAAGCAGGCAGCACATCCTGAGCCACTTGCACTCGAAAAGAATTGACAATGTGTTCACTGTGAGTCTCCACAAAAATCTGGACTCCCCTGTAATACGATATCCAAGTCATGAATTTACCCAGAATCGACTGCGCCATCGGATGCAAATGAGCCTCTGGATTCTCCACAATCAAAGTCTCGCCAGCACTACATGTCATTCCGGCAATAAGGATAGGCAACACATAAGAGTACCCGAAACCGACATTGGTTGGCTTCGAGGCTTTAGCCTTTAGTTCTGTACTAATAAGAAGAACATAAACATTTGCCTCTTCTACATAGCGCGCCTGAACATCAGTTTCGCCGAACATACGTGAAAGCCAGAAATTTACTATTCCGCCAAGTGACCTGTCCGGAACTTCATCAGCATTCACATCTGGGAATATGTCCGTTATACCATCCAACGCATTCTCCTCAACACTATCACCCTTATGTTGAAAAAGCAAGCAAGGTGCGTACTCGCCCAATGCATCCATACGTCCATGTTCAGGAGCAGGTTCATAATTCAGCTTGGGGCCTCGGCGTTCAGCCGCTACGTAAGTGATGCCGGAAAGGAGAGTTGAGAGGGATCCGTTGTCGCTGTCCATAAGAAAATTGCAGACACGTAAACCATTCGTCAATGGTTTTCCATTCACTTTCAGCAAAGGTAGTTTTTGAGCCGTGTCACTGTCGGCCATGAATTCCAGGCTAATACTCCCCGCTTCAGAACGATACTCAAAGCAGACGGGAATGGAACGGCTATTACTGTCGTTACGCACATCCACAGCATTGCCCAGACTCAAGTATTGTCCATTCAATACCAACTTGTCATTCCATTGGCTCTCCAAAAGCGACTGTTTGGGGAGGAGCAAGGATTGCAGGAAGGTAGACTTGCCGCGGCCGTTGGTGCCGGTAAGCACATTGACTTGTTTGAGACCATCAAATACACAAGCCTTATTGTATAACTTGAAATTGCTTATAGTAATACCTGATATCATACGCTCAATAATGTGTCGAAAGAGTTGTGTGCTAAACGGAAACGTGTCTTGACCTTCGTTGTCGAGCCGGTTGCCCAACGGACGGAATCTAGATAGTCCTTGTTTTTCAACAGGTCAGCAAAAGCGACGCTGAGTTGCGATTGGTCAGGTAATCCGGACGCGACCTCATTCTGTTTCCAATAGAAACAGTGGAATAAACTTTCCATCACAGCGATGTTGATTCGTCCACGAGTGCAGTCTGTGGGTATCCTGAAATTGCCGTCTCCAAATAATCGGTACGTCAGAGAATAGACATTCAAAGCGTGCATCTTCAACATGTCTGTCTCGTCATCACTCATCTTATTGATGCGCGACATCGCCTTCTCAAGAAACTTGTCCATCGAGCCATCATAGTCAAGTTCGTAGTTCAGCACCACAAACGACAGGCAACGAAGCACCGCCTCCCGATCTTTCATGCGCAAATCCTGAATGCCGTTACCTATGGACACCTTGAAGTCCCGACTATCCGCAATCTCTTTCAGCAAACGGGTACTGCGTCCCTGGAAGACGCAGTTACGTATCTCCTGACGGGATAGTTGTGTGCCACCCGTGTTAATACGGCTGAACACATCATAAACCACAGACATAGGCACGGACGATTCCATGACATAGACAAACAACTGGCGGTCTTCCATTCTGGCACGAAGACCGGAACGAATATCCTCCAATGTGTCTATTGTGGCTCCATTAAGCACATTCTTGTGCTCTGGTTCAAGGCCACTCAAGCGGAGTTTGCCGCTCATAAAGTCACGTAGAGTAGAGGTACGCTGAAGACCATCCACCACGATATACCGGCCGTCGGAATCTTTCTTAACGTAGATCGGCGGCAAAGGCAATCCCCTGAGGACTGACTCAATGAACTTGCTCTTCTGTTCCAGCTTCCACACCTCATTCCTCTGAAAATCTGGCGAGAGGATTATGTTACCAGAATTGAGTCTACGGATATATTCAAAAACTGAATATTTGTCATCTTTGATGGACACCACGTCATCCAATGAAGGATAGTCATTCCAATCATCGTCATCCTCGTCTTCAGCCTCGTCCGAGTTATAGTACTTCTTGTTATTGAGTTGCAGCAGCCCGATAGTTTCCGCCCATGACAAAAAAGTGACTATCGTTTCTTTAGGGTAACAACCTGCAAGTGCTTCCGTCACCTCATCGGCGGCCTTGCCGTCATTGCCGATGCTCCGGATTATGTCAGAGACAATGGGCATTTCCAACATCTTGCGACGGAAAGCCTTTGCCAGCCTGCTGCCGGACAACCGCATCAGCCCCCATTCGTCAGTCATCTCATAGAGGGAATCCGACTTTGCCAGAATTCCTAGTTGAAGCAGTGCAGAGAGGTAGTCATCCTCATCCGCATCAGGTAACACCGGACTGTCCACCCTGTTGTCATAGGTTTCAAACAGGATGTTCAGATTCGGAGCAAATATGTTGACAGAGCCATCCATTTACGTCCATATTAACATCATTTTGCAAAAATACAACTTTTCCATCACAATTTCAATTGAATGAAAAGCGAAATACTCACATACACATTTTTCTGACGGAATTGGCGGCCCGTCTCAGAATGAACTCTTCGTTACTGCGCGATGGTAGAAACCTTCAATACTCTCGTCAAGATTGGTTTGTGGGGACGGTTATGTTTTTCCGGCTAATGGGAAGGAATTATTATTCGTGGGTTCAAGATTTGGCAATCATCCGGCTTGTATGTTTTTCGAAGATAATCGTCAACCTTATTCAGGATACTACATAGTCTCGACAAAATCAGGCTTCTCGCTATTTCCTAAAACCCACTCATAAAGATTATAGGTTTTCTTTGCAACACTGTCAGCAGAGTATCTTTTAATTATGCACAACCGACTCTTTACCCCTAACTCATGACGTTCCTCATCAGATAGTGACATACTTTCTAAAAGAGCCTTTACAATGTTCTCTATACTTAAATCAATCCACCAACCACACTTGTCTTCGATTAAGCACCCCCAAGGGGCATTCTTCGTCGTTATTACTGGACATTCACACATCATTGCCTCTGCCAGAACATTCCCAAAATTTTCATTTAATGTTGGTAAAATAAAGAGGTTAGAGTCTTGATATTTTCGCATTTTATCTTCACCAACAATAGGCCCTACAAATTTTATTGACTCCTGCAATCCAAGGCGATTTACCTTTTTTACGAGGGTATAAATATAGTCCTCAGGATCGCTATTACCAGCAATATGTAACTCCCAGTCTAAACGTAAATCCTTGGGCAATTGTCCCCATGCTTCGATTAAATATTCAATACCTTTAATAGGATTAACACGTGATAAAAAAAGAAGAATCTTTTTTTCGCCGTGATTATGCACTATTTCATTGGGAAAATGCTCCAATTCTATCCCGTTTGGAATGACAGCCACAGGGGTTTTACAACCTAGAATCCGTATACTATCTCGTTCTTGCTCAGACGTTGCAACAATGCATGCGGCTTTTTCTACAATTCTTTTAGCGTAGAGTTTCCATGCAATCTTCTTCTTAATATGCTTCCACTTGTTATAGTTAATGCGCGCGATTTCTAAATCTCCCCGTGGATTAATAACATAAGGAATGTTATGTTTCAATCCGAATTGAGCCACATACAAATCTGATGGCATCCACACTCCATGAAAATGAAGAATATTGGGCAGATCCTGACAACCAGCAAGGTACTTCTTCAGATTTGTGGCCCAAGAAAACTGGAATTGATTTTGAGGATTAGGAAGATTAATCATCTTCACACCAGACTCAATCAAAGAATCTTCAAATGGTTTACTCGCCTCATAAACGACCAAACTCACATCTGCCCCCTTTCGTTGAACACCGATGCATTGAATAGGAACACTATACGTCGGCCCTCCAAATTTAGGATCTAGAGAACCATTTAGTAAAAAATGGCTGATTCTCATAATTGTAACAAAGGTTTAAGAACTTCGATTAATTTTTGTTTCTCTATCTTAATATTGTAATCATGAATGAAAGATGGAATGTTATCAACATACTCATCATAATTAACAATGATTGATTGGACTGTTTCCGCAAAACCTTCCTCATTTTCAAAATCAAACAATCCTCCAATTTTATATTTTGTTATAACTTCTTTCAAAAAAGGTTGCTTTGACGAAATCACGGGCATACCTATGGCAGTATATTCATATAGCTTATTTGGCGAGCAATAAATATTATTGTAAGTATCGAAAGGATATGTTATAATGCCGATTTTACATTCCAATAACGTCTTCATCATCTCTCTATTAGACATAGGTCCTGTAAAAACAACTCGTTCTTCAAGTCCCTCTTTTTCGGCAATATCTTCTAACTTCATTTTGTCTCCCACTCCCCCATCCGGACCACCTCCTATTATCATCAACTTATAATCCGAAGGCAAGTATTTTAGGGCATGAATAAAGAAGGATAGTCTCCGCGACTCTGTGACAACTCCTTGATAAACGATCCAGATATCTCCTGATATCGTTCTATCAATAACACGATCACACTTATAGTCAGCGATATTTAGAATATTAAGCGTGTTAGCTAATCCATAAGCAGTCCGCATAATCTTCTCTCTTTCCGCATTAGCCGCAATTACGCAATATGCATCTTTCGCCCAGCGCTTTTCCGCCCAAAGGAAAAATTTCTCTCTTAAAGTGTATTTCTGTCCAGATGCCTTCAACAGAAGCTCATGAGCATCATACACAAATGTCCCTTTAACAGATTTCACAATTGGTGCAAGTAAAATCGAATAATAGTCATGAAGATAAAATAAAGTGTTCTTTGCATCAACAGACTTGATTATTCGTCTCGCCACCTTAAAGTAGTTCATGTAGTTTGAAAACCCTAATGGCCTCATCCTCACTTGATGTTGGATAACACTTTCAATTGGATAATCAATTATGCCACAACTCACAAGGTGTATTTCAACTTTATAAAATGATTTTATAAAGTCTATACTTCTTTGAACTCGACCATCAGTATTAATCTCTCCATAAAGAAATAAATAAATCATTTTCATTGTATATCAGTTTTTAACTAATTTTACATAAAAATGTAAAAGAAAAATAGCTAATGTGCCATTAATAATAGTAGACATATAAGATGCTGCGCCGCCTCTTCCTAATGTCAAAACAAAGACTATTAAGTATATCGCATAGAAATTCAAGCATTTATGTGATAGTAGATATTTCATTATAAAATATATTATAAGTCCGATTATAAGACCTTCAATCCAATAGAACTCATCCCCAAAATACATGAATGATTCACCTAGAACAGAAGGCAAAGAAGAGGAGAAATTTGTATCACCAAAAGACTTGCCAGTAATTGCGTAGGTAAATGCATCTCCTTGAAGTGTAGGTTTATCTGGAAAAAGAAAAGACGGTATGGGCAAGAATATAATCCAAAGAATAAAAGTCCAAGGTGTTTGCTCTTGTAAAACAGGAGAATTGACTGCTACATCATAATATATAGGATAATATGATTCTGAATAAATAAGCAATGAAGCAATATCTTTAAAAGAAAGACCCATGTCTGTTGCCTGTCCTATTCTCAAGAAAGTGTACGTGTACAAAAATGGAATCAATGATAATACTATTAAAATAATAGTTATGATATTCTTCTTTCCAATCTTAAAATCATACCCTCTTACACAGAACACCAAAAAATAAATAATAAGGCCAAATACTATCATTTGATACCGGCCTAAATATGAGTATCTCATATATAACATCAAAACTGTACAACAGTAAAGAAATACTACTTTGATATTATTAACCTTTTTACTCTGTAATTGAGTAAGATAAATAAAGAAGAAAGGGGTTAAAAATGCTTTGATGGCATCAATCATTACAATAATAGGGTTTTCTTTAAATGCCCATCTCTCCTCCCAAAGGTTATCTAATCTGAACCCTGGATTTGTAATAATATTGAACAATTTGAATTCAGGATATATTAGTGGAATAAAATAACAGACAAGAAAAGCAACAGCCAACTTTTTTATAAGTCTCTTATTTTTATTTAAATAAATATCTAGCTCCGAAAAGTCATTCCCTTCATCAATATTCTTTCCTAATATAAATGGAAGACATAGAGATAAAATGAATATTACATATTTCAATGTGTACCTATTGTTTACAACCTGATATGAAATCCCATATCCTGAATAAAAGAAAACTCCTGTCAACATCATCACAATCAATAATTTAATTTGCAAAGAATGCTGATTACGTAAACAGAGGTAAGCTATGAACAAGGTTGATATAATCAACCAAAATAGAATTTGAGTATCTAAAGAATATGAAGGCAGCATATCATTAATTAATAGAAAAAGAGTACTTCAGGTATCCTAATTGAAAGAGAGTATGCAACATATATGATAGCAGAAACGCCAATGAAATAGCATTTGCACCCAGACCTTTATTTAGAAATATGTGTGTAAGAAAAATAGTTAATAATGCCCATAGTATATTGAAACATAAACCAGTCCATGTTTTTGCTCGGCTTTGCAAAGCTGCTCCAACGACGGTAGCAGCTGATGTGAAAATAGTTGAGGAAATCAACAGAACCAAAGTTAAATAATTTGAAACATAAGCACTACCATATAATCGCATTATCCATGGACTACAAATAGAAACGAACAATGTTACAATAGTCGCCACGGTAACATTTAACACTAAATTTATATTTAAAACTTTCCAATATGTATCTGCCCCTTTACTAGACAAACTTGATAGTAAAGGAAGAACAATTTGAGCTATCGAGGCAGGAATAAACAGCACGATAGTGCGCCACTGGTCAGCTGCTTCGTAAATAGCGACAGCCTCAAAACCATCATGACTGGCCAACATAGCACGCACTAAAAAAAAAACCGGTGCCGTCATACATGAACTCAACGCTGCAGGAAGACTAAAAGTATACAGGATTTTAAAATGTTCTTTTAGAATAGTGAATTTACTTGTTGGTATACCTATTTTATAGAAATCTCGTTTAATTGATATATGGTTTGCTACATATATTACCAGATACCCAATACCAAACCCCAAGACGGCTCCGTATACACCTCCATAATATGCTCCCAACAACATAAAAACAGACTCGGCAAGGCTTCCATAAAGAGTATTAAATGCTATAGCTTTAAAATCCTCCAAGCCTGATAAAGTTCCATTCTGGGCTCCATTATTAACGGTAACAAACAGTAGTAATGCACCGATTCTAAGTGGATTAATTAATTCCTGACTATTTAAGATATTAGTTGCTATGTACGGAGCTATTATCAAGATAATTAGTGTTATGATAAGGCCCGTAATAAAAGCAAAACCATTTGTTAAACAATAAATACTATGAATTTGAGTCTTATCATTTGCGTGATATTCGGAAATAAATTTGGAGGCCGTAACCCCCATGCCTGCTGATCCTAGAGTTACAAACAAATTGATTGTAGAACGAACCATACCAAATTGCCCATATTCGTTATTAGACAAAATATGGGCACAAAGAATCCCGGATATTAAAACAAATAATTTTGCAACTACCGTACCTGATAAAGACCAAAATGCCCCTTTAACCATCCTATGACCTATGTCAGAATGAGCTGCCGCATCCTTTAATTGTTTAATTAGCATACAATTCTCAATATGATTAATCACATAATTACAAAACGTTCAACTGAACCAACATAATAGAGTGTAACAGCTCACTTTCTCTTTTTTCGCAGACTGCTGCTTTGCCGCTGATTTTCAGGTGTTTTGTAACCGTCCCCACAAGCCCATATTGACAAAGCGACGGCAGGGCTGTTAGTGGTCAATTTTTGGACTCGGCTTAAAAATCAAGCGCATAGCCATCGCATGACCCGTCGCCGGGCCAACCTTTGTCCACTTTTGGAATTACTTGTTGATTGTATTTCAATTTTTCTAAGCCGGCAACAACCTCAGGTACACAAGATGCTTCCTGCCGCCTGTCACCACGTCCTCGAATAAGTCGCTGAGGAAACGCCACTCCGACACGCCCGCGGGCTTCACCATGCTCACCACTCTCAGATAGACGGCCGCCATTTCCGCGCCATCGTAGCCCCCATAGTGCTGAATCACTTTCCGCATGTCATCTCCGGCTTGCATATGACTTCTTCATGTAAACGTATGACCACCAGACGCTTGTTTTGAGAGAACATTTGAATCCTTTATTTTTTATTGCGGAATAATACCTTTACTTTCGAGAATAATCCCTATCTTTGTGTCCAGATAGCATATCACAGTGAGAGATAAACGCCTCACACACGTTGATAAAAACAACTACAGAGCATTTATTCAATTTTGAGTGGGTGCTCTGTATTTTTTTGACTAACGGACGGATGCTCTGATAAGCCGCTCCGACGCTCCAACTCATTTGTGTAATTCATTTGAATTAATATGCTATTAACAATTCTCAACGTGTGCGAGCGCCTTTTTGATGAGCTTGTCAAAGAGCTGCTCATGAGCCGGTACACCATCGTTTCGGGATGTTTCCGCGAAAAGGATGGACGTAAGGATCGTGTAAGGAAGGCACATTTGCGACGAAGACGTTAGGCCTTTCCGCTTTTGCCAGGCCTTATTGGGCCGCCACTGTACGTCCGTATTAGCCAAGAGGAGGTGTCCTTCTGTTGAGGGATGCCTCTCTGCGGTTTCAGGTGTAGGTTCCCTTCTTCGATGAGTGATCACTGTCTGTTTATCCTAAATATGATAGACCTTTTCCAAGTTGTGTAGCACATTGCAGCAGTCAAGGATGACCTTTCCCTTAAGACGCTCCTCGTGATCAAGGATATGCTGATGCTTGACGAGAACGACCACCATATCAATGTCCTTGAGGAACTCGTCGAAGTCGGAGTACTGGTTCTCGGCGATCCTGTGGTTCTCAAGGAACGGGTCATAACACTTGAGAGGCCTTGCGAGGTGACGCTCCTGCGCCTCAAGCATCTGGAGGGCAGGGGACTCACGGAAGTCATCGACGTTCTCCTTGTAGGTGAGGCCGTAGAGACCCACCCTGCGGTTGTCTGTGATGCCGTTCTCCTTCATAATCTCGTAGATGCGGTTGAGGACGAATGTGGGCTGGCTGTCGTTGGTCTTCATGGACTCGTCTATGACCTTTGCAAGCTGAGGGTAGTCGCCCACGAGGAACCAAGGGTCAACGGAGATACAGTGGCCGCCCACGCCGGGACCCGGCTGGAGAATATTCACACGCGGGTGCATGTTGCATATCCTGATGATCTCGTACACGTCCATGTTGTCGTGGCGGCAGATGCGTGACAGCTCGTTGGCGAAGGCGATGTTGACGGCTCGGAAGGTGTTCTCCACGACCTTGGTCATCTCGGCGGTGCGGATGTCGGTGACGACGATCTCGCCCTGGCAGAAACTTGAGTAATATTCCTTGACCTTCTCGCCGATTTCCTTGTTGTCCGAGCCGATCGTGCGGTTGTTGTGGAGAAGCTCGTACACCATGTTGCCGGGGATGATCCTTTCAGGGGCGTGGACAAGGTTGATGTCCTCCCCGATCACAAAGCCATTCCCTTCGATTATCGGACGCACAAATTTGTCAATCGTGCCGGGGCTGACGGTTGACTCTATGACCACGGTCGCTCCTTTCGGGCAGACTTTCATGACATCCTTCACAGCCTCCACCACGTAGCAGGCGTCAACCTTCTTGGAGAACTTGTCATAAGGGGTCGGCACTGAGACGATGTACATGTCGGTCTTCTGGTACTCGGTCGTGAATCTGATTCCTGCCTCAAGGGCATTCCGGAACAGCTCGTCAAGGCCTTTCTCCTTGAATGTCGTTTTTCCTGCGTTAAGGGTGTCAACAAGCTGCTTGTTGTAGTCTGTGCCGATGACCTCCACACCGTGGGACGCCATCATGAGGGCCGTCGGAAGTCCGATGTAGCCCAATCCAATTACATTGATCATATCGTTTATTAGTTGTTTTATTTCACATCATATCGGTCAGTCTCCTTGCCCGAGAGGATGTCCGCGATTCTGCGGCAAGCCTGACCGTCACCGTAAGGATTGACCGCCTTGGACATCTTTTCGTACGCGCAGGCGTCATCTAGGAGAGTGCTCACCTCATTCACGATCTTGTCATAGTCAGTGCCAACAAGGTGAACGGTACCGGAGGCAAGGGCCTCCGGACGTTCCGTGGTGTCGCGCATCACGAGAACCGGCTTGCCGAGTCCCGGAGCCTCCTCCTGAATTCCGCCCGAATCGGTGAGGACGATGGTGGCCATACTCATCAGATGTACAAACTCAAGGTACTGGAGTGGCTCGATGAAGAAGAAATTCGGTCTGGTAAGGTCTTCTCCGAAAACTTCATGAATAGGCTTGCGCACATTCGGGTTGAGGTGCATCGGGTAGACGAAATCCACATCCGGGTACTTCTCCGAGAGGTCTTTCATCGCGGTGACCATGCGGATGAAGCCGTCGCCGAAGTTCTCTCTCCTGTGGCCGGTGATCAGGACGAGTTTCTTCCCGCCGCTGAGACGGGCGACATTATACCCCGCCTGGGCCAGTATGTCATCCTGCTCCTTCGCAAGACCGGCGTCGGCCTTGAGTTTGTCAACGACCATGTGGAGAGCGTCGATGACAGTATTGCCTGTGACATAGATGTGTCCATGCGCTTTTTCCTCAACGAGGTTCCTCTCGGAAAGTGGGGTCGGAGAGAAGTTGTAGGTGGCGATGCGGCCGGTGATCTGGCGGTTCATCTCCTCCGGCCACGGGCTGTATATGTTATGGGTGCGGAGTCCCGCCTCCACATGCCCGACTGGAATCTGGGCATAGAATGCGGCGAGCGCTCCCGCCGTCGATGTCGTGGTGTCTCCATGGACAAGCACCACATCAGGGCGGCACTCCTTGAACACATCACGGAGGCCTGTGAGCACGCGTGCGGTGACATCGGTGAGATCCTGCCCCTGTCTCATGATGTTCAGGTCGAAATCAGGCCTCACGTCAAAGATGCCCAGCACCTGATCAAGCATCTCGCGGTGCTGCCCCGTCACGCACACGACTGTTTTGAATTCTTCCGGACGCCTCTGGAACTCCTTCACCAAAGGACACATCTTAATCGCCTCCGGACGGGTGCCGAAGACTAGCATTACTGTCTGCATTGTACTATTTATTTACAATTAGTTTCTTAATCAAAAATCTATCACGTCAGTAGTATTCACAACTCAAAAGATTTGATCTCTTTCTGCTTATAACTGACCAATGTTCTTCAATTTTAGCCAAGATGACTTATTGCAATATCGACATCTCTCAGTAAATCCCTTGATTCATCATCCCATGAATTTTTTGATAATACATTTTGTAGCCAATGTCTTGAGATTTTTAGGTAATGAGCTGACTTCTCATCGAAAAAACGTGCATGGTACTTAATTGCTTGTCTAGCATATGTGTATGCATGAAAACGCTTCCGAGCATCTGCAGTCATACATTTTTCGAGAATATCCATACTTTTATCTAGTTGACTTCTTACCGAATCATCTTCCTTATTTATGTTCGCACTAAACAATATAACGGCATGTGAGTTTCTTATTGAAAAATACTTATCATCTGTCATACTCATAGCTTTATCTATCCATGCAAACGCATTAGCATACTGTTTTTTTTGGGACAAGAATAGAGCTCCTTGTTGAAGGACATATGGATTTGATTTATCATAAACAAAGGCATTTTCATAATAAGATTTACCATCTTTCCAATTTTCAAATGCTTTTAAAGTTATATTCTTATCAAAAGCGTATTTTCTAAATGTCTTATAGTTGCATATTCTTATTGGAGATACATTCTGCAATACCCCATTCAATACTTTTGACAATAATTTAGGGGTACACGAATCAAGGATCACATCAGCAATATATAATGATCGTGGATAATAATAATCCATATCTTTATATGATATGTCATCGACAGGAATATAGTCTTTAACTATGCCATCGGCATCATCTCTTAAGGAAAAAATATCATCAAACTCAAAATCCCCGTCAAAATAATCATAAGCATTTTCTATTGATAGTGGTACATGGCATTTGTGCATATAGGCACATAGAACGAGAAACTCTGCCAAGTCAGAATCATTATTCTCCAAATGTTGTAATGCAATTTTATATCGCTCTTTAATATTTTGTAATGATACATTTCGTATAACAAACTCAAATAGAGAATCATGACCGTATGCATCAAGATTTGTTTCCTTGATAAGATGAGATCCACGAACACTCGCTGGCAGAGAATTAAATATCCCCTGCAAATCACCATCACTCAATGTGGTAACATTAATTATCTCGTATTTATCCTCATCTAATAGGTGCGAGATAATATAATAATTATGACTCCTTTCTGAAGCGACAATCTTTATGTTAGGAACTTCTAAAATCTTGATCCCTTCCATACTATCATATAGATTATCAACAAATATGACTGCCTTATCTTTTCCAATAAGTTTTAGAATATACTCAGCCCTAGAAGCCGTTATAGAATCAAAATATAATGCCAAACCATCCTTCCGACATTCTTTGGCAGCTATCATCATAGATGTAGTCTTGCCGGTAACTGGTGCGCCAATTATTATTGTATTCTTGCTCGGATTATGAATACTATTAACGATCAGTGAAATAAAGTGCGTTTTATATAATTGGCCACTAAGTACATCACTCCATTTTGGAGAACTTCCGCCATAGAAATCCTTAATTGGCCGCTGAACTTTAACATCATGCAAGTTTTTGGGAATCATATATGGTTTAAGTATCTCTAATCTTTCTTTTTCAATATCCAATCTCGGCTCCTCTGGATGTATTATAGAAAGATACTCAAGAAATCCTTTTATATTCGACATTATAACATTAAAACCTAGTGATTGGTAATATTCGCTATATTGTTCATCTTCTTCACGAAGGAGAACCCACATATCCTTTTTAGCATTACTAAACGTTTGCTGTGACAACAATGTTTGGAGTACAGAATTATCATTGAAGCCATAACCAAGAAATAAAGTAGGGTGAGTCTCTATCTGGTTTGCTAAAATTCGCCATATACGTGGAGCATCATTATAAATTGACGCTAGAGACCCAACATCGAAAACAAATCGACTATCTGGGTGAATAACTGAACCATGAAGTGGTAAATAATTAATACCTCGCGGATCAGTTGTCACTCCATCAACAAATTGATCATTAATGAAATGTTCAACCGAACCATTGTAAATACAAAATATCAAATCATCAATATTTGTTGTACTGATGTTTTTAATATTCACATTTAATAGATTATTGTATAGTGGGTCAAAACTCTTAACAGAAAACCGGTTTACTAAATAATCATAAAAATCTTGCTTTGATGTACTCTTTTCAATAATCGTAGACAATTGAGGTAATGAATCAATAGTTCGTTAATTTTTCCATGGCCTAAGCGGCCCTGGCAGTAAATAAAACCA
>OLSK01000612.1_pt1 | contig 30892 bp, 22 predicted proteins | sample 1672781 | NCBI WGS metagenome assembly OLSK01 (sample SAMEA3136723, study PRJEB25190) | human gut metagenome | biome: human gut; feature: human-associated habitat; material: faeces | place: Austria | collected 2013 | reverse complement strand
GGGGTTAAGGGGGAGGGGGAAATCGAACGAACGAAGTGAGTGAGATTTCTTCCCCTCCCCCTTAAAAAATAACAGGGCATCCGCCCTGTTATTTAATAGTTAGTATAATTATTTTTTATTACACTTTCTTGAAAAACTCTGAAACAGGCTGAACGCGTCCTTAGCCTGATTTACCCGGTTTTTGATGAAATCACATCAGGAAATGCGGTATTTCAACTATAATTAGTCTTGATAATCATAATATAATAATCACAACATTCCCTGGTTTCGACTGAATATTCACTAAAATTCACTTTATTCACTTGACAAAAGTGAATGTTCACCATATAAAAGAACAATACTATCGAACGGATGTACTGATATGCCTTTTGAAAAAGGCGCTGATAAGAAAATCGTTCTTGTGAAGTAATGTACACCAAAGCCCCTGCCTTATCCGGCAGGGGCACAATATTATTCAAATTCGGCTCTGATTTCAGCGAATATCCTGTCAACGTCAAGAGTGGTCAGGCTCTGAAAGAATGAAGTATGTACGTCGTGTTCCAGCTCCCTGATCCTGCTTTCTGCTATCGCATTGTCAGGGTGTTTCTGGTAAAACCGTAAGAGTATGCGATAGTCCTTTGCCGCACGTATCACTATTGCATTTGCGAGTTCCTGATAGCCGTCATGTTCCATTTGAACACCTCCAATATTTTTTACTATACTGTTGGTGTGTTCAGAAACCGAAAACCTCCACAGTCGAAACCGTGGAGGTTATTTGTTATGCGGTCAGTATCCCGAAATCAATTTATTATGCTGTGAAAATGTTCTTCCTGGTGGGGCTATGCGTGTAATGCCTCAGTACCTGAAATTTTTGTACTTATAAGTAGCCTGATATACGCCATCGCTGTCCAGATACAGATAATCCCTGTGTTCCAGCTCTCTGGCATAACCAATTTTTTCAGCACCGCCAGATGTACGGAAGCAATAAATCAATCTGTCATCAGGAAGCCTTTGAGCACGAATATATGCATTTTCGATTTCTCTGTTACGCCGCTCACACGTCTGGGTATAATCTTCAACGATCGCACTGCCGACTTTTTTTCACGAACGAAAAAAAGCCATGTCTGCTATCGGGCTCATTGCTGCTTTTTTCGGATGTTGTAGTCTTATTAAGCTGAGATCCGGCGTCATTTTCTGAAACCTTTTTTTCACACGATTTTGTGCTGTTAATAAAACGGCTGTACTGTTGATCATACTCTTTCCTGCTCTGAGAGTTCGACAAGGTTTCATAAGCCTCATTAATATCAGCCATTGTTTTTTCCATGTTCGAACTGGCTTGTGTGTCTGGGTGATATTTTTTCGCAAGCGCTCTGTAAGACGCCTTGATCACCTCAAATGAGGCTGATGGGCTGATCTCCAGTATCCTGTAATAGTCTTTCATGATATTACGAGTTCCTTTTGAATGACCTCAATACTTTTAAGCATACTCTGCAATTCGTTGCCTTCCACATTTAGCTGGCCGTTCTGCCACTGCATTGCATAGAAATAACTGCAGGCCTTGACCATTATCTTGGTAAGCCGGCACATATTAATATCCCTATGATATATATTACCCGTAGAGGCATAATTCGAACCATAACAATTTGGACAGCATCTGTTTATTACACAGTCCCTGCACTTTTCATCGGCAAGCTCCAAAGGAATAAAATCCTCGTAGAATTTTAAATCCTTGGCCTTTGAAGCTTTTTCCTCTCCGACTGAAAGAGGCATGAAGAACTGACACGGATAGCTGCGGCCGTCAACATCATAAGCTGTCATCTCAATACCTGCGCCACAATGACGATGCGGTCGTTTGTCTTCAAGCAGGACATTCGTTATTCCCATCGATAGCATTGAGCAGGGAGTGATTTGAGGATTTGCAATATAAAAATCAATGAGCTTATGTAATTCCCTGTCAAGAATCGCAACATTATCCGGATCAGACCAATCAATGCCATAAGCCAGATTACATGATACCTCGAATCCCCTTTTGTGAGCATACATTACGCCTTCAGCCATTGTGGGAAGTGTTTCTCTGGATATAGTCATTTTGATATCCTGCATAGGATAATTCTCAGCGAAGAAATCTATGTCAATAGAATCAAAGGAATTTGACCTGTTGGTATTATGCATTTCCCTGGTTCCGTCAAGACTTAATCCGCATATAACACAATCTTTATGATCGATAAGCCACTTCTGAACATCGCCATGCACAAGAGTCCCGTTAGTTGTAAGAAATATTGTATGCGGAAAATCATTAAGCTCCTGACATGCATAGTTTGTGATTTGTTTTATCAATTCAAACTGTAAGAACGGCTCTCCGCCAAACAGGTCGATTTCAAATCCAGTATATTTATCCTTGTTTTGCAGCTCTTTATCAATGATCTGCTGTGCAGTATTGAACGTCATTGCTTTAGGTGATTTATTATTCTCGTAGCAGTAGCTGCATTTTAAATTGCAGGATTGGGTCAGAGTAATGGTGATAGTTTTGATTTTTCTTTCCTGGGGCTGGTATTTCATATTATCTCCTTATAGTAATTCGGGATTGACGTACTGATACATCAATCCCAAAAGATTATCTGCTGTTTCCTTTGCACGTTCTGGTGCATCCGCTTTTACAGCTGCCTTTACAAGCACCCTGACAGCCATTCTTGCATGTTCCGGTGCAAGCAGCGCATGACGCCTCAAAGTGCGGACCTACAGGAACGAGCTCAGCGTCAGGCATTATTGCTCTGCCTATTTTGTCCAGCAGATCCTTAGTCAACTCAAACATACAGCATTCTCCTTTCTAAGTCATATAAGGCTTAACTTCATACACATTATAAGTCATAACAAACTTAATGTCAACCGATTTATTTCGAATTAAATAATTTTTGTATATACTCACAAATTATATATACAAGAATTGTACATAAAGACAGTGTTCCTGATAAGTCATATAGCACTTAAAGTCATGTAAGCCAACTGCTTACATGGTAAAATATTTTCAGAAAGGGGAGTGTTGCCATGCAGAAGTACTACTCAAGGCTGAAAGACCTGCGTGAAGATCATGACATGACGCAGGCTCAGGTCGCCGAAGTCATAGGAACCTCACAGCAGCACTATGGCAAATATGAGAGCGGAAAGATCATTATTCCCTTTGACCGTGTGATCGCCCTTGCAGAGTTCTACAATGTGAGTATCGACTATATCGCAGGATATACTAACGAACCTCGCCAACTGATAAAAAAGAACAAAAGATAAATTCAGCCAGGCGCTCAACAGCTTTCACTGTTCTGTGCCTGGCTATCATTTGTCAATAAAAAACTCATAGGGCTGTTGGCTTTATAATTTATGGGATCAGCCCTGGCTTTGGCGTTCAGAAAACGAACGTTTAAAGAACACATAGAAAGCCCCCGGAATCTGCGTGATTTCGGGGGTATTTTCGTTCGGAAAGCCGTTCGGGAATCTATGTTCGGAAAAGCACCGTTTAACGGAAGCTTGATGATCAAAGGATGAGCCATCTCCTAAGCACTGCTTTACATTGCAAATAGACTTACGTCAGGAAAAGGCTTAGTTGAAGTTAATTAATTTTTATAGTAGCTTAAAACTGCAAAAATTGCAGACACAATTGCACATATCATCATTACAAAATCAATGCTCATAAGCTCACCTCCGTTTTTTAATTACGGAAGTCTATAAAAATAATAGTATTCATAGAAGGCTCAAATATATGATAACATATCATAATAATTTTGTCAATGTATAAATGTAAGATAGCAAAAAATAATCCTACCGCATGGCAGAATTATTTTTTATCTGCTATCATCGCAGATTCTTATAAAGCGTGGTTTTCTTAACTCCTGTCAATTCAGTTATCTCACTGACAGTGTACTGACCAGTCTTGTAGAGCTTCACCGCCTTCCGAACAGCATCGCTATCTATGGGCTTGCGACCGCCTTTTCTTCCGCGGGCACGAGCGGCGGCTAAGCCCTCCCTGGTTCTGTCTGCCAGAACATCACGCTCAAACTGTGCCAGTGCTGACATCAGCGTGAAAAGCAGCTTTCCTGTGCTAGTCGTGGTGTCGATGGATTCTTTCAGAGATACAAGGTTCACGTCTTTCGCGTTGAAAGTTTCCATGAGCCAAATCAGATCTTTTGTACTCCTGCCAAGCCTGGAGAGGGATTCCACGACTACCGTGTCTCCCTCTGTCAGACGTTCGAGGAGCTTTTCAAGCTCCGGGCGGTTGCGCTTCGTTCCGGTCATCTTCTCGTTGTAGATGAAATCCACGCCGTATTTCTGGAGCATATCAAGCTGGCGATCGAGGTTCTGCTGTTCCGTTGAAACTCGTGCATATCCGAATACGAAATTCTTCATCAGAATTCACCGCAATAATCGTAGGCGCATTCATTCAGAATTTCGCACAATGCTTCTTCGATAACTCCTGGCTGATACAGCATTTCTTCAATTTCCTCCACGAAATAGCCGTAGCTCAGGAGCAGGTCAATGTCCTCCCGGGATACGCCGATAGAGCTTGCGAAGTCTTTCAGCTGCCTTACGTCCTGCGGTTCTGACGTGCAGGTTTCGGGGACGTTCCACCAGTCACGGCGGAAATAGCGATAATCGTACACCATCAGATTTGTGGTGTCGAATATTCCGTGCTCCATTGCTCCGGAACTGTCGATTTTCAGGATATCACCGCAGGTCGTGTCGATTTTCTGGTGATCAATACTGAGGATTCCTAATCTCATCAGTGCACGGTCGAGGATTGCTTCCGTGCTGGCGTAGACGTACAGTCCGCAGGTTTCGTAATGGTACAATGCAAGTGGATTATCGCCCTTGACGAAATAGATGTTATTCTTGTCATCAAGCACGGTAAACACAAAAGAGCCCTCGACAAGCTCAGCCATCTCGGAGATGGACTGTATGTCGAGGGATTTCTGCTGTTCCAGAAGCTGCACAGCTATGTAGCTATCCGTCTTGACTGGAGTATTCGGCAGCGACATCTGCTTGCGAAGTCTGACGTCATTGTGAAGCACTCCGTTGTGCGCTAGAGCGAAGCTCGTATTTCCAACCTTGCCGGGGAACGGATGGTTATTACGGTTATCAAGCTTGTTGCCCTGCGTTGCCATTCGGGTGTGTCCCATTATGACATTGGAATCATCGTGCAAGCGCAGGTGCACTTTGTGAGCAGCATACGGACGCTTGTAAATTGTGAGTTTGCCATTGTGGTTGAATGCGTAACCAGTAGCATCGGTTCCTCGCTCCTCGCACTCCTCGGAAAGCACACGAAGCAGCTTCTCTCGCTGCTTCGCATTAAGGGTATGGTTGTAGTCTATCAAGCCGAAAATTGCACACATATTAATCGTCCTCCTCACTGGTGATTGGCGTATTTATGTAGAGCTGGCGCTCTTTCAGGTATGTAATAAGTTCGGGCTCGGTACTGTCATCAAGCGAGCCTACGAAGTCTGACCAGCTTACAGATTTCAGTTCAGAATCTGTGAGATCTGTTGCAAGCTCACAAATCTTGTCCACGAGTTCCAGAGTTGCAATCAGCGTATTGTATTTCAGCGTGCCGCGGAACATACGAAATTCAATGGTGTGGTAGTTCGTGATGTTTACGCAAGCATAGCGACCGTTACAGCCTTTCTTTGCGTCCTCCAGAATTTCTTTCGGGCTGTTCTTATAGCCGTAACGTGCAGCCCAGCGGTTCATCTGATACTCGGTTCTGCGGCTGAATTTAAGTAGCTCCAGCCGGTGGTGTTCCACAAAATATAGAACCCGGGAAACGCACTCGTCCTGCGCTTCCCGGGTTGCTCCAAATGCTGTTCTGTTGACGTGAATGTGTAATCCGCAAGTCGAGGTTTTGTGGCTGCGGTAGTCCATGCGAATTGCAGAACGCATGATTTCTGCCCAGGGCATTTTGTCCTTGTGATAACGAAGTGACATGGGGTGAGTTACAATTTCCATTCCGTCCGACAGACTTCCGTCAGATTTTATGTAGATATGCTCCGCAACCCTGTTGCCGATACCCAGAAGCGTATCAGCGTTGTCGCTGTTCTTGCCGCCCTCGTCGATTTCAAGTTCCACGCCGAAATAGCGCTTGCTGTCGCCATAAAATATCGGGGCGGGTTTGTAATTGTACTCGTGAATATAACTGTTTTGACGTTCCTCATAGCACCTGTCGCAATAGGCGTAATCGTCTTCATCATCGTAGTTAGCATAGTCCCGATGAATGATTCTGCCGCAACATTCACAGGTCGTGTAGTAATCATCGTAGCATGAATTGCAAAGTGGCATACTGTCTGAGCCTGCATTGTCGTCAGCCCAGATTCTGTCACCGCAATGCTCGCAAACGACTGTCTCGCTGTGGTAGCAGTCATCGCATAAAATGCTGCCTTCAAATGTGTAGTAGTCATCGGTTTCAATCGTTGCTCCGCAGCAACTGCAAACGGGGCGTGTATTTTCGGTGTTGTCCATGGTGTAGTCCTCCTAAGTCAATATTCTTCTGCCAAAAGCATAGTGGAATGGGTTTCGTCGTCTATGACGAAGATTTTTGCTGTGATTGGATTGTCAGTTGGGAATGTAAAAGTTCGCTCATAGGCTGGTTCTTCCTGACTGTGCGTTACCTGCTGATTTGCGCCGTTCGCTATGAGCTTAAAGACTTGCAGGTAATCTTTTCGCTAGACTTTCATGCTGTCAATGCAGTCCCAGAGTATTATCTGAGTGACGAGCGGCACGGTGTTTGTTATGCCTTTGGTGGCATAACGCTGATTGTTGAACATACTTTTTCTCCTCTCCCGGACACAAAAAATCCCCGAAGCATTTACGCTTCAGGGAAATTTCTGTGTGCCGTTATAAACGGATAGCTTATATTATAGCTACATGAAGATAATATGTCAATGTACAAATTGATATTGACAACAAAAAATCTGTTTCAAAAATGATACTCTATTCACCTTGACACATACGGTCAGTTTGTGGTACAATGATTATCAAAGATAAGGGGTGGAAATCATGCTGAAACGTGGATTATACGAGCAGGTAATCAACAAATCTCTCGACCGTGAGCTGGAGCGCTCTGACGATATCGTAGCAAGCACCGGAAAACTGGACGGCGCCGAGGCTCCGCAGATACTTTCGCACTACATCAGCGAACTGGTGGAAAAAGGACTTCGTCAGGTTAGCTCCGATGATATTTCGGGGCAGCTTTCGCTTGCGAACAGGATAGTTTCAGCCATAGCCGATGTTACCGGAGACAGCGATTTTGACGGAATGTCCGTTGCCGAACGCGCCGAACAGCTCCTTGCAGTAGCCGAAAAGAAGAACACGCTCACCGCTGTAACCGGCGAGTTTTCTCCGGTACGTCCGGAAACCTCACTCGCGGCAAGCTCCCTGTTCACTGGCTCTATCCACGAACCGAGCATGATGAGCGAGCTTAAAAAGGAAATACAGTCCGCTGACCGCGTGGATATGCTGGTTTCATTCGTGAAGTGGAGCGGTCTGCGGCTCATCATCGACGAACTTTCGGAGTTCACACAGCGCGGCGGAAAGCTGCGCGTGATCACGACCTCATACATGGGCGCGACCGACGTTAAAGCAGTCAAGGAACTGCGAAAACTCCCGAATACGGAGATACGGATTTCCTACGACACCAAGCGTACAAGGCTCCACGCGAAAGCCTATGTCTTCTGGCGTGAGACCGGATTCAGCACTGCTTATGTCGGCTCGTCAAATCTCTCTAATGCCGCTATTTCAAGCGGTCTTGAATGGAACCTAAAAATCACCGCGCACGACCAGCCCTCCACCCTCGACAAAATCAGCGCGACATTTGAAAGCTACTGGAACAGCCACGAATTTGCGCCCTATTCCGAGAACGATGTGCAGAAGCTGTCGCAGGCGCTTTCAGCCGAAAAATACAGTGGTGAAACGGCGGATTACCTTTTTGACATCAACCCCTATCCCTATCAGCAGGAGATACTCGACCGCCTGAAAGCCGAGCGCGATATCCGCAGGCATTTCCGCAATCTTGTCGTTGCCGCGACCGGCACAGGCAAAACTGTAATTTCCGCGTTCGATTATCGCAGATTCCGCAGCGAAAATGCAGGTAAGCCCTGCCGCCTGTTGTTTGTAGCGCACCGTAAGGAGATCCTTGAACAGAGCATAAAATGCTTCCGCGGGGTACTTCACGACCCGAATTTCGGCGAACTGTTCGTTGGCGAACATCGTCCGGATTCGCTGGATAATCTGTTCGTTTCAGTGCAGACTCTGAACTCCCGCGCGCTTACCGAGGCCGTCAGCGAGGATTTCTACGATTTCATCATCGTGGACGAGTTCCACCACGCCGCTGCACCTACATATCAGCAGCTTCTGAATTACTTTAAACCGCATATTCTGCTGGGACTAACCGCAACTCCTGAACGTATGGACGGCGAGAATATTCTTCGCTGGTTCGACAACAGAATCGCCGCTGAAATCCGGCTCCCCGAAGCCATCGACAGGAAGCTGCTGTGTCCGTTCCAGTACTTCGGGATCTCAGACAGCGTTGACCTCTCGGACGTAAAGTGGAACCGCGGAGGTTACGAGCGTTCCGCGCTTTCAAAGGTGTACACCGGCAACGATATGCGGGTATTCCTGATACTGAAACAGCTCCGGAAATACGTCACCGATATGGACGGCGTTAAAGGGCTGGGATTCTGCGTCAGCAAGGAACACGCTCGCTATATGTCTGATAAATTCAACGAAGCCGGAATTGCCTCCGAGTGCCTTACTGCGTACAGCGGCAACGAATTTCGCCGCAGCGTAAGCAAGCGGCTTTCGGACGGAGAACTGCGGTTTATTTTTACGGTTGACCTGTTTAACGAGGGCGTGGATATTCCGGCAATAAACACTATCATGTTCCTGCGTCCTACGGAATCTCTGACGGTATTTTTGCAGCAGCTTGGCCGTGGATTACGTTTGTACGACGGCAAGGAATGTCTGACCGTACTTGATTTCATCGGGCAGGCGAACAAGAAATACCGCTTTGAGGAGAAGTTCCGCGCGCTGCTTTCGGACAGCTCGCGCTCGGTTCAAGGCGAGATAAAGAACGGCTTTGTGGCGCTTCCGAAGGGCTGTTATTTACAGCTTGAAAAGAGGGCTGCGGAGTATATTCTCGACAATATCAAGCGTTCTCTCGGAAACAGAAATGCGATAGTTCAGAAGCTTGCGACATTCACCGAGGATACCGGGAAATCGCTCAATTTGGAAAATTTCCTGACCTGTTACAGCCTTGATATTTCTGCGATTTATGCGACAAAATTCAGCTTTTCAAGGCTGTGCGTAATGGCTGGCGCAAGGGAGGATTTCTCCGAGCCGCTGGAGGACATCGTGACAAAAGCGCTGCCGAGAATTTCCGCGATAGATTCACGCAGGTGGATCGAATTTCTAGTGGATAATCTGCCGGAAATTTCAGCACGCAGCGAAGGCGATTTCTCGCCGTTGCAGCTTCGTATGCTGACAATGCTGCAATTCACGATTTGGCAGAAAACGTGGCAGGAATGCGGCTTTGCGGATATGCTGGAGGGATTCTGCAGGCTGTCGGAATGCCCGGTGCTTCTCGGTGAGATTCTGGACGTGCTGTATTACAATTACGATCGTATCGACTTCGTGGACGCTCCGGTCGATTTGGGATTTGAGTGTCCGCTTGACCTGCACTGCACCTACTCCCGTGACCAGATACTTGCGGCATTGGATTTCATGAAGCCGGGCACGGTGCGTGAGGGCACGAAGTACCTCCTGGACAAGAAAACGGACGTGCATTTCGTAACGCTGAACAAAGCGGAAAAGGACTACTCTCCGACAACGATGTACGAGGATTACTCGATAAACGAGGTGCTGTTCCACTGGCAGAGCCAGAGCACGACGTCGCAGAGCAGCACGACCGGTCAGCGGTACATGAATCACCGCAGCATGGGCGTGCGTGAACTGCTGTTCGTTCGGGAATTCAAGAGCGGAAAGCTCGGCGCGGCGCTGTATACGTTCCTTGGGCTTGCGGATTTTCTGTCGGTCAACGGGTCAAAGCCGATGAATATTACCTGGAGACTGCATGAGCCGATTCCGGCGAAGTACCTTAGAAAGACTAATAAATTGGTGGTGGGATAATGAGAGAAGTTACAGCCGCGATAATTCGCCGCAATGGAAAAATACTGATCTGCCGCCGTGCAGAGGGCTCCTGCGCGCATCTGTGGGAATTTCCCGGCGGAAAAACAGAGCTGGGGGAAACTCCGTTTGAATGCCTTACACGCGAACTCCGCGAGGAACTGAATATCGAGATCAAGCCGCTTCGCGAGTACTGCCGCAGTGTTTGCGGAGAACTTTCGTTTGTGTTTATCGAGGCAGAGATCATTTCCGGTGAGCCGCAGCTTTCCGTTCACGAGGAAATGCGGTGGGTACTGCCGAATGAGCTCACGGCATTTGAATGGTGTCCGGCGGATAGACCGGTGGCTGAGGAGATCTCGAAAAGCACAGAGCATACAAATAATCCCCTTCGCTAGGCGGAGGGGATTATTATATACTATGCTAACTTAATGTGTTTTATCAAAACTTTACATCCCATTAAGCCAAGCTGTTTCTTAACATTATAAAACGCAATTTTTCCAAATAGCGGTAATGAAGGGAGATCATCATTACCGGACTTTATAATTGCATATATGATAGTTAGTTTATCATCTGAATGCAGCAAATAATCACTAATATTGCCGGTCAATTGCTGTTCTTTGAATTGTTTCTTTATCTCTTCATTTGCCTTCTCGCAAAATTGCAAGTCCGATTTGATTAATTCAGCTGATATTAATCCCTGATTGAACAGGTGACTTAAAAGAGAAGAAGAAGCACCTTGTTTTGTGTGAATAAGCTCTTTTTTATCCGTCAGAGTATCACATAATTCAACTTTGCTTCTTCCTGTTCTAGGTATTACTAGGTTGCAGTCCATATTTATATACGGGTCACACGAGTTTGCAAAGTTGATATTATAAATTTTCTCTTTCTCATTGTGATTATCAGGAAATTCAATATCGCACACACAAGTGTTTTGGTAATCATTTTCAATCTCATTAACAAAATCGCTGTTCACTTTGTACCAGACACCGTTGTTGAGACAGTAATGGCTATGGTTGTAATCTATTTCCGCAAACAAGCATTTGTAAATTATCCAACTTCTATATGAGAACTGGTCATCAACGCTGCTTTGCAAATAAACCATTTTGGACTTGAGCTTTTGTACAGTAATCTCATCACCATTAAATGAAGATATAATGCTGTCAATTGAGATGTCATCGACAATATCCTTACTTCTAGTAGATTTGAATGAGAAGCCTTTAGCTTTATCCCATTCAATTATTTCTGGTACAGCTGCAATTATTGAACTAGGATCCTCATTAATTCTTGTTTCAAGCAGGTTATCCAGCTTCTCAATAAGAGTATTGTCCTTTATATATTTGATATTATCTATCCAACCAAAATTAGATTTATATCCCTCAGAATGGTAATCAGACAATAAAGTTGACAGATAACCTTCAATATTCTCAAGATCTGTATCAATCGTAACGCTAAGCATTGCACGGCCTGATATCATTCCGTCTGAGATTTGCGGCTTAATTGATACTCCTGATATCATATCAACTAAATCTCTGTTAATATCCACAGAAAAATCGCCTATACTCGATTTAGACGGCATCTGCTCTTGGCTCATTTTCTGGTTACCACCTATAGCTTTTAATGATACTTTTCTGATATCATCGGGACCAATTGCCCCAAGGGTGACTTTTAATCCAAAATCATCAACAATTGCATCAGGATTGATCATTGCTCTTCCAAAACCAAAGGCCAACAAGAAAATGCGATTAGTCACCTTAACACTTAAAACAGCGCTTGTTGTCTGAGTTTTGAACATCTCCTGATATGATTCATCATTTCCGAAGAACGCTCCTACCCAACTAGGGCATCTTAATTGGCCCATTTTTGAATATAAATGCTTGGTGTCAGAAAGCCTATCGCATGGATAATTCCCTTTGATATATTCATTTTCCTTTGTGAACTCTTCCTTTACTAAATAAATAGATAACTTGTTCTTCAAATATTAGTCCTTTCATTTGTACCTTAAGTGTCTTGCTGACTTAAGGTTATTTGTGATGGAAAGTTTAGTACTACATGTACCGCAAGAGAGGCTTCAAGTGGTTTTTTGTCTTCCGTAAAATTAGCTATTTAATTAATCAGGCAATCACCCCTGTTCTTATAATTAGATCTGCAATCTGCTTAGCACACTTTTGGCGTGACTGCTATTCTATTATAAATCTATGGGCGTAAAATGTCAATCATTTATTCCAGGAAAATTTTTACGAAAAATGGATAAAACCTTTGTATAAAATGTCAATATACAGTGCTAATAGCTTTTTTCTGATACAAAATATACTTTTATCGCTCTTAATGAAAGCAATTGTTTGAAACATTCCAACTGTCACTTCAAGCATTTTCTTTCAGAAATATGGGAAAAACCTACGGTTGTAAAAACAAAGGAAACTAAAGATAGATTACTCAAGAACCAGGAGCAGCAAAATAATAAATGCTTAAAATTCAAATTTAAAAAATCATATTTTTAATTTTGACAAGATATTTTAAATTTTTACAATATTTTCCCTTGACATTTTAAAATAACATGATATAATTTAAGAAAGGAGTGAAATTTGAAATGACAGATACCGAACTTTTAAGTTTAATAGATGTAATACAAACCTCGAAAGCTGAATTTCAAACTGTCGAGGTCAAAAGAGCAGAAAAAAGTGCTCCAGACAAATTGTATGATACTCTGTCCTCATTTTCAAACCAGAACAGCGGAGGCACTATCGTGTTCGGACTATATGAAAACGAGGGGTTCAAAGTAACCGGAGTATCTGATGTGCAGGCGCTTCAGAAAAAAGTAATGGAACAGTGCAATCAGATGGAGCCTCCCGTACGTGCGGTATTCACAAGTATAGAGATTGACGGTAAGTATGTGGTTTCTGCTGAAATTCCGCCGATAGATATTTCGGAACGCCCGTGTTTCAATAAGGCAAAGGGGCGCATCAAAGGTTCGTATATTCGTGTAGGCGACGCGGATATTCCTATGACGGAATATGAGATATACAGCTACGAAGCCTATCGCAAAAAATATCAGGATGATATCCGCATAGTTGAACGAGCGGATATGTCATCACTAAACACGCCAAAACTTGAAAACTACCTGTTCCGTCTTAAAGAAAATAAGCCTAACCTTGCACAGCTTTCTGACCAGCAGATAATGGAGCTTATGAGCGTTGAACGAGATGGAAAGCCCACTCTTACTGCTGAATTACTCTGGGGACTGTATCCCCAGGCGTTCTTCCCGCAGCTGGGGATAATTGCAACAGCCGTACAGGGTACTGAATACTGCGAACCTCAGCCGGACGGCTCACGCTTTTCTGATAATAAGAGAATCGAGGGAACAATTCCGGAAATGCTTGAAGGAGCTATGAATTTTGTCCGCGCAAATACACGTATTCGCACTGTCATTGACAAAGACGGAAAGCGCACCGATATTCCCGATTATCCCATGAACGCCGTCAGAGAGGTCATACTGAACGCACTGGTTCATCGTGATTACAGCATTCATACTGAAGGAATGCCCGTACAGCTCATCGTGTTTTCTGATCGCCTGGAAGTGAGAAATCCCGGAGGGCTATACGGTCGGTTAAGCATAGATATGCTCGGGAATGCGCAGCCGGACACAAGAAATCCTGTTCTCGCAAATGCCCTGGAGGTCATGCAGGTAACTGAGAATCGCTACTCAGGCATACCTACTATTCGCCGTGAGATGAAGTCTGCTAACCACCCGGAGCCTGAATTTACCGCGATTCACGGCGAGTTCAGAGTTTGCCTGCGTAACGCTGTGATATCCGCTGCCGATGACGAAAAAACGACTGAAATTCTGGAATTCTGCCGTACTCCGAGGTCTAAAAAGGAGCTTGCAGAATTCCTGGAAATAAAATCAGTGACTTACGGTATAAAACGATACGTTGAGCCGCTGGTGGAAAATGGACTTCTGGCACTTTCCGAACCTAAAAATCCGGGGAGCCGCTCGCAGAAATATTATACTGTATAAATAAAATTATAGCTTGATTTTCAAAGTGAAATATGCTATAATTAAATCAACAAAGCAACGATACTCACCGGATCACAAAATCGAAACTCTGGTGAAACACTTCCGAGCCCGCACTACAATGCGAAATATAGAAATCCGGATTTACGTGTGCAAACGTAAATCCGCTTCGGCTCCACCACAACAGCCCGGAAAACGGGCAAAGCAACCCCCACCTGCTGGTTGGCAGGTGGGGGTTGCTATATTTATCCTACACTAAGCGCCTTAATTACGGCCTCTTCCGCATTTTTATACAGAATAATATCAAATGCAGTTGAAAGATCGTCCGGGACTGAAGCAAAGTCCGACATACTGATCGCAGGCATTAAAATCTTCTTTGCACCACTGTCAAGACATACCTGCAACGTATTTGCCAGCTCATCGACCCGGATCAGAGTACCGCTTATACTCATCTCACCCAGGACTGCCATAGAACTTTGCACGGGACGTCCAAGTGCAATTGAACACAAGGCAATAAGAGTCGGTATAGCCAGCTTATCGGTCATTCCTATTCCCTGGAGGTCCTGATAATTTACAATATAATCCTTGGCATCTGTGCTGATACTGCCGCTTATTCTGTTCCCGTTCGCTTTCAGGAAACTGAAAGCCGCATTGGAGGATTCCCTTGCTTCACGGTCGGAGCCTATGCCCGTACGCTCAAATTTTCCTGTTCCATTAAGCGTCTGACTTTCCAGCCGAAATACTCCCAGCATTCCGCTCTTGCCACGGGAAACGGTATACACCTGCCCGGGATTGCATATGCCTTCCGGAATCAGCTTTCCGCCTCCCTGCTCAGGCACCGACACATAATGTTCCTCTAGTGTTTCATTGTCTATGTACGAAAAATTTACATCGTAAAATTCCATACCGCCAAGCTTTTTAAGCTGTTCCTTAACGCGGCGGCGCATTTCCAGGGATATCTGAACTACCTCTTCCAGCTCTTCTTTTGTGAATTTACCGTCAGGATACATCAGCTTCAGATAGCCGTCTATCATTCTGCGAACGGCAATGGTATCACGCTGATTCAGATTTTTTCCAAGACGGAAATAATGATCGAGCGCATCACCGTACTGCTCTTTGCGGAGTTCACGGATAAATTCTGCAAGATAGTCGCTGATGAAACCGTAATCGTCCGTGAAATGCTCCGGTCTGAATTTTGGTATCTCCCAACCCGGAAGATAACAGTGTATCCTGTCCAGGAATGCAGTATCAGTCCCCATTTCAGGAGGAAACGGGTCAAAAAGACTGGAGGTTTTCAGCAGGACGTCAACGCTCTGATTTATATTACCTACGAATACCATGGAAGCGGAAGCCGCTTTCTCCTCCTTGCCGCGAGCAAATGAACCGGACGCCATATAATCTTTCATTATCTGAACGCCGTCCTTGTCCTTGAAACGTATTCCCGCAACCTCGTCAAAGGCAACGCAATCCCACAGCCCTACTAATCCGACTGTCCTTTTGCTCATATTATAAAATAAATTCGCAACGGTAGTCTGTCCGCCGGATACAAGAATACTGTTAGGCGATATCTCCTTGTAGAGATGCGATTTTCCGGTGCTTCTGGGACCGAGTTCGCAAAGATTAAAGTTGTTCTCCACAAGTGGTATCATTCTGGTCAGCAGCAGCCACTTCTCACGGTATGTAAATCCGTCAGGCTCCATACCGGTGGAGCGCAGCATTATATCCAGCCATTCCTCTTTGGTAAACGCAGCACGTCCTGATTTCAGCTCGTCAATGTCGATATGCGGCATCTGTATCGGGGTCAGTTTCCGAATACTTATCGGGGAATAATCCTTGTTCTTTTTCTTTTTTGAGCGAAGCGGATTACCGTATTCATCAGTTATTTCCGGCTGATCCTCGTCATCGGATTCATAATCAAGCTGAACAATGCACCATATCCCACCGCACAGCAGCCTGTCGTACTTTTCGGGATATGCGTCATCAATTGGCACTCCGCCAACTCCCAGATTTGAAAAATCTGCAAAGAAACAGTTCTTGTTCATATCAAGGTGCACCGTTACCATATCAATGATAGTATGACTGCCTTTTTTCCGCAGCTGCGAAAGTATTTTCTGAGATTCATCAGGACGTACAAAGTTATCTGCAAGGATACGCTTCACATTATTTACACCCTCCTCGACAACTTCTTCATCGTCAGAGCTGCAATACTGCCCCAGGAGGAATTCCAGTACATATACCGGGACGTTCGCTCCCTCTTTCATCTTCTTGGTCAGATCCTTGCGCACTATTTTTCCGTCAAAATGCTCCCTCAGCTTCTGCTTTATGATATCATGTCTGCTAAGGCTGGTCTCAGTATTTTCAAATTCGCACATTGATTATATCCCCCTTTTATCAGAAACCGAAATCATCTGCAAATGCAATATCGATCATCATCTCATGGCGCAGTACTTCAAGGCTGGTTTTCTCCTCAAATGCTACAAGATAGTACTTTTTATTGATATCATATTTAATATTTCTGAAAGAAAAACGCAGCTTAAAAATACGCTTGGATGTGTCCGCGTCCTTTTTGTCGGCAATATATATACATTCGTTCGATATTCTGTTTCCCTTTTCATCAACAAAGTAAACATGATATCTGGTTTCCTTTACCACGTCGCTGACAGGTTCCGTCTGCATGAAATCCAGCACTGTAACCAGATTCGTTATCTTCCTGGTCAGGCTGATGAAGCGTATCTCGGCATTAGTGGTTTCGCAGCGGCCTTTCTCGGTTCTGACGTCTATCAGCGGAATGATCATCTCCTGCGGAGAGCTGCCGCCGTGGGTATAATTTAATCCGGAACCCTGTTTCTTGAACAGGTCGCTTCCCATCGGAAAATACACTCTGCGGGAATCGTCAGCGCCTATGATCGAACTGAACGGCAGGCTTGCAACTCCTTCGCCCTGCACATCACGGTCGGTGAGCGCATATCTGCGGTCTGCGTCCGGTATCCCGCTTATCTTATCGCTCTCGGAGAGCTTATCTCTCTTGTAGATAAATCCATGGTCTGCGGTAATGATGTAGTGGATAGTATTTGCGCTGGACGTAAGCTTTCTTACGAGGAAATAAATCTCCTCGACCGCTTCCTCACAGGCATTGAATACCTCATTCTCAGTAGAGGCATGGTCGCCTCTGGCGTCGATCTGGTCGTGATAAACGTACACGACATTCTGTCCGGTGAACACGTCACGAAGCGCAGAAACATTCATTGATTTTATATCGTCATACTTTACACAGCGGCTGTCCGGGTTTGCCGCCTGCAATACTGCCTCACGCTGTTTTATGTCGTCTGTCGGCTTTCCGTCTGCAAGCGTGCGGGAATCCGGCAGGACCTCAATAGTGTTATGAGGAAGCAGCGCAGCCATTCCGAACTTGGTATAGGACGGAAGTACGCTCTGCATCGCGGAGATGGAAGCAGTGCACTTTGCGTCCGCCTGCAGTTTCTCGAAAAGCGAGCGTCCCACCTCGTAGCGCATAGCGTCTGAAATGATAACGACTGTACGCTCCTTGTTGCTGCGGACAAAATCGTTATAGAAATTGAGCTGGTGCGGCAATCCGGTATCACCGTCCGCAGCCACGAAATTCTGATTCCAGTTTACGCACTGTGCATTCAGGTAATCGTTGGTGTAGATATTTTCAACGAGCTGGCGCAGATCGTCGAACTCGCTGTTGTTGTCCAGTTTATCAAAGTAATAATAGAAATACCTGTACCTGCGGTCTATGGTGTAGTTTTTGTCTGTATACTGCTTTACAACAGCCTTTATGCCGGTAAGTGGCTGATATTTCTCCGGCTGAACCAGCCAGTATGCGTTCTCCAGAACAAAATATCTGTTTCTGAACTCGCTGCCGAAGTGCATTTTTCTTCTCAGAGCGCAGACTTCCGGTATGGATTTTCCTCCGAGTCTGGTGTCGGTGTCCTCAGCCTCCAGCCGCTCACGGATCCAGCTTATTATAACATCATCAATTCCACGGAAAACGCAGCAACTGACAAGAGAATCGACAGGCATTTTCTGGAGCTGGTCTGCCGCTCCGAGAGAATTAAAAGCCTGCGCTGAGAGGTCGCCATAATTATCGGAATAGAGAATATTGTTCATCAGATTATCCAGGAACGTGATAATATTGCCCGCCTTGAATGAAATGAACGGCTCCCATGCTTTCGGCATTTCAGCGGAAATAGTCTTGGAAGCGTAGGTCGCAAAGAGGGTCATAATGAAACGATGTAATGTCGGATCTGCGTCAACATATCCGAACTGTTCCTCAACCATCTGCCAGAACGACCGCAGCAGGCCGTACCTTGCAAACTCGGCAAGGTACTTATTATCCTCCGGTTTGTCATCTGTCAGAACACAGCGGACAACTTCTTCAAAAGAAACCGATTTATTCTTGCATAGAATGCTCATAAGGGCAACCTCTATCGTTGCCTTGTTGAAATGGTCGATTTCAAGCTCATAGAACTTCTGCGTTCTGGTTTTCTCTCCGAAGAACTTTATGTAATGCTCGATAACGGGCTTGAATCGCTCATCTATACCGAGGTCGGACGCCACGACCGACGCCTTATCAGTGTGGAACTCCTTCGAGTAAAAGATCATATCCGCAAGGTGGTTCTCCTGCACCGGCGGTTTTGCGTACGGTGCATAAATGAGGTAATTCGTCTGCGTATCTTCGCACTCCAGAAAGTATTTCATGCGAAGCTGCTCATGCAGCTCCAGGTGGAGTATCTTCGCATTATTCAGCTCCAGAGCGTCTATGTCATCGACAAACTCCGCTTTTGCGTCAAACCAGAAAATGAGCCTGCGCTCATCTCCGGCGAACTCTTCGTTCAGTTTGTCGGAAATTTGTTTCAGGTTAAGTACTGCCATGAGATATCTCCTCAGATTTTAGTAAGCACTTCGATCTTCTTCCCATCATCGCCGGTCTGAACCTTTTCATAGTTCACCTTAACGCCGTCGTCAAGGTCGATGTCTATGCGGGAAAGTGCCAGGTGCGCTATTTTTTCATCGAAGTCATGAGTTTCCTTGAGCTGCTTTGTCAGCTTTTCTATGCGCTTCTGTGCAGCTGAAACCTCACGTCCGCTGCCTGTTTCTGCAACGTCCTGTGCCTGGCGTATCTCATTCTCGTAAATACGCTGGAGCTTGTGCAGGTACTCCACACGCACATTACCGGTGGTGTCAGCATTCCAGCGGTGCATATATACAAGCGCCCTGAAGCCGTTCTGCTTTCCGCTGTCGAACAGCCAGTAAATAGGGCGTTTCTGATACATCTTGATGTGGTCTTTGATGAAATCGTTCAGGAAGTAGTTCCGAATCCTCTCACGGCTGGTGTTGCCCCTTGTGCCGAGCGCGTCAGCTATGAACGTCAGGTTTTCTTCAAGGGTATATGCGCCGTAGACCGTTCTGATGAAATCCACAAAACGTACTACGATATCGTCCCGGAAATACTCCTCGTCTGTGACCGGTATGCAGTTATCCGGGTCGGGAATAAAGGTCTTATATTTACTGCCGTCCCAGTCACCGCCCGCATATGCAAGCCCCTCGGAATCAAGGGAATACCGCCCGAACATACAGCCGACAGCATAGCTTACCAGCGACTTTATATCACGGGTGAGGTCGGCGCGGCGCACGGTAACGTCCTTGTCCTCGACTTCGGGGGTCAGTTCGTCCTGTAAGCCGTAGATGTCTATGAATATGCGGTTGAGTTCCTCTTCGTTGGATTTTAGCCGGGTGAAACGCTTTTCGCATTCGTCAGACCACTGCGCAAATGATTCGGAGATAAGGGGGACGGGTTTTAGAAGGGGGTGGGTTTTGAAGTCCCAGCTGGTTTCAAAGCTGTCCCAGTCGGATTTGGAAAGGTCTATATTTTGTTGAACCAAAGAATCTATTTCATTCTTATAATATTCATTAAATAATAAAGGTATCTTTCTTACCGTACCAGCCCCAGTATTGATTGTAGGATTTATCACACTAAGTATATAGAGAGAAATTGAATTATTTAAGCAACCTAATACATAACAATAGTTTTGCTCATCATATACAAATAAACCGTTTGCCCCCGAATCAAAAATAAACCCAGTTGGATATGCTCGATAACTACATTTTGAGCTTGTTACTCCAGACCAAGTAATTCCTCTCTTAAAGTAATATTGTTCGTTGCTAATTTTCCACCCCAAATTCTCTCCAAGTTGAGGATATACTTTTCTAGTGTTTTCTTTTATTTCTTCGCCATTATTATACCAATTGACTACATAGTCATTATTCCCATACCATCTTCTAAATTCTCCACCTTTATTATAAGGAACCCATTTTTTATTTGAAGCAATTTGTTCCTCAGCAGATTTACAACCTATAATTATATTATTTTTATCTACCTCATGCCAAAACCTTAAAAACCGTTCATTGTCACCAGTTCGCATTCCTATACCAGCAAATCCAAAATCTTCAATAGTAGTATATTGAAAAGACTTTATAAAATTCTCACTCACCCAATAAGCCACAGGCATACCGGGTATTTTTGAGAAATTGTCAGCACAAGACACATATAAATTCTGATGAGAAAGAAACGCATCTCTTTTTTCATTTTCGCCAACGATTCCAACAAGACGAGCATATGTTCCCTTATATCCGTTCATGTGTGCTTTTCGTTCAACAAAAGCCGTTGTCTGTACAACTTCGCCGCCAATTTCATCAAAAGCTCTTGCACCGAGGTGTGCCATATTTACAGTTGTACTCAGCATTAGCTTTTCACGCAGTTTCTCATAGCTTGAAAGGAACATCCATGCGTGCTGCGTTATCATAGCCTGATATCCCTTTAGATTTGCCAGCTGTCCACATCTTTCAATGAAAACAGCAAACAGGTCGGATTTACTGTCAGGGTAGTTCTTTTTAACAAAATCAGACAACTTGTCGCTCATACCAGACCCGCCCATATAAGGCGGATTAGTGCAAACCACGTCATACTTCTGCGCAAGCGCCTGCGCCTGTTTTACCAATGGCAGAATTTTCTCGCACGCAATGCGCTTGTTTTCCATCGCAATCAGGTTCAGTTCGTCGCTCTCGGCAATTATCCCTATACGCTCAATTAGCCCGTTGAAATCAACGGGCTGAACATTTATAATACTGCCGTACTCACGGGCGTTTGTAAGGTCATCTGAAATAGAGCGCAGGTCGGCTGCCATCTTGCTGTCGCCGTCCGCTATGTACTCTATGATTTCGGGAGTCAGCGCGCGGTTATCGTCAATAACGAACAGATTCGGCTTTATTCCGGAAGTCAGAATACGTCGGTTGTACTGCCTGGCTTTCATCATTACAGCGAAATATGCCAGCTGATACGCACGCCTGTCAATATCCAGACCCCAGAGATTCTTCTCCACGATAAGTTTCGCAGCGTCACGCTCAGAGTAGCCCTGTGCCGAATAAATCTGCATGAGCATGTCAAAAGCGTACACTAGTATATGACCCGAGCCCATGCACGGGTCTATTATGCGGATATCCTCCGGAGAGATCTCCCTGCACCCTGCACGAATTTCTTCAAGCTGCGCCTGAACCTGCGGCTCCTGTTCCGCTTCGTCAAGGTAGTACTCCCAGCCCTCACGCAGGTCAGCGTCAGGGTGTCCCTCTATCCAAAGTCTGCCGAGAGAGTTCTCGACCATGTAGCGGACTATCCAATGCGGCGTAAACAGCTGGGTCGCAGCCGGTATATTTTCCTTTGTGATTTTGACGTTCTTTTTGAGAGCTGCAAACACCTTGTCCTTCGGTTCAGTGTTGTAGTACTGGTACATCCAGCCGATTATCTCGACCTGACCCTCTTTCTCAATATTGAAATCGTCCTCGGAAATATCGTTCACCAGATGGAACACAACGCCGTCCTTGTCCGTATACGACAGGGAAAGCAGGAGTTCCGAGTAGTCATTCGTAGCCTCAAACAGCTCCGGCAGAATATCATGCAGGTGGTTGCACTCCCTGATGAACAGCATACGGAACAGTTCTTCCAGCCTGTTATTGTCACGGAGCTCATATATACGGCCGCTTTCCTCGCCTGTAAATTCAAGTCCTGAGTCAAACGGCGTGGTAACTATATCCGGCTCATGCTTGCCGGATTCAGAGGACAGCACTCTTATAGGCAGATAGCCGTTCACTTCCATGAAACGAATAGCTATCATACGGTTGAACCAGGTATAGGCGACTTCCTCGACGATGTACTCGAAAGCAACCTTGTAGTTGTCCAGCTCCTCCGCCTTTGCCCTTATCGCAGAAACAAGGGAGTTACGCTGCGAGATACGCTCTCCCTTTACCTCGGCGTAATCCTTTGTTCCGATATCGAACAGCTGCAAATCGCTCCTGGACTGCGGGAGCGGCTCGCCGATGCTGTTCTCATTTACGGCGAGCAGTCCTGCGCTGTATGTAATATCGGATATGAGCTTTTTTCTTGCCCATATTGCAAAATTTTTGAGTGCTGTCTTATTCATCCTGATCTCTCCTTAAAATTCTATTGTGATGATGGTGTCCTCTTCAAGGGTGTTCATCAGCTTGTTTTTTAAGTCGGCGAGGTACTTGTCCACGTCCGCTGCGCTTTCAAGCTGCCACGAGCTGGATGAATTGAGCGACTTTATGCTGACCGCCTTGCGCTTCTTCATTTTCGGCACTACCGGAGCGACAGGCTGTACAGGCGCTGCGCCCGCGTCGTCTTCGGGCTGAATCGGCGGAGTAATCTTAGCTGCCTTTGAGTCTGCAATTTTCTTCTCGGCGGCAAAAATTTCATTAAGAGAACGGGTCATAAGAGCGTCTGCTTCAACGCTTATATTTTTCAGGTTAGCTATATTGTCGCAAGCCTGCGCCTTGTCTGAAAGGTCTGAAAAGCTCTTTACAAATTTATCAGAAAGCTGCGGCCTGCACTCCTTGCCATCGAGCTCGTCAAACACACGTCTGCGGGCTTCGTCAACTGCTTCAAGAGCCGGTTCCATATGCTTGTCAAGCTCCGCATTATAAGCGGTCAGGTACTTTTCAATCAGATCGGGGAGCTTGTGCATTTCATTATAAGGTTCCGACTTGTTCAGGATAGTATTTATCTGGCTTACATATCCCTCGACCTCGTCGTTCACGATAAAGGTCTTACTGCTCTCAAAAATATCCATCTGTCTTACGGCATTGTCAAAGATACTCTTCTGCTGACCGCCGAAGAACTTTTTAACAGGCTCGTAATCCTCAGCCATGTTAAGCAAATCTTCTTTCTTGGCAGAAATCATTCCGAAGAATTCATTTGGATATTTCACATCGCAGATGTCAGTCAGAAGCTGCTTGGCTTTTGAAAGAACACGTCTTCCCGGGTACCTTGCGCCATTATTGTAGTTGCCCTCGGTTCGTTCAATCTCGGTCTTGAGGTTGTTTGCGTACCTGACGAACTCCGCCATTACAGCGTCGTCATCGTCGCTGTTCGGCGTAGTATTGAAGAGTTCCTTCATTACCTCACGGACGACTTTCTTCTGATTGTCGCTTGCCTTTGCACGCTTTTCAGCCATCAGCTTTTCGATGTATTCCTTGCGTGTGATGAAACGGAAAATCTCCTCGGAAGTCCTGGACTGGAGCGTTACCTGTTCATTGTTCACTGTCAGGGAAATCTCGCCCTTGCGGAACAGCTTTGCAACAAGCCACTGAACATCGGCTTCAACATAGCCATACGGAGCCTTTGTAAACCGCTCCATCAGCGACTTCATAGACACCTTGAAATGCTGCGCCGTCTTGTCGGCGATGAATCTGGACATCTCGTTCAGAGCTTCCACGTTGTACTCCTGCATTGTGCCATCAATGGTGATCTGCTGTGAATTGTCACGCAGCAGGGCGCGGATATCATCGTCGCCGACCGGTCTGTCAATGTAGGACAGCTTGTGGTACACAGAGTTGATAAGTTTTCCGAGCGCTTCGTTTATGCGGGTCCTGATATCCCTGGATTTAGACTCGACCTTGTCGCCGCAGGTGTAGATATCGGCTTCTTCAAGAGCCTGGCAGAGATACGTTTTCGCATTCCGGCTGCGTTCCTGTATTTCCGCGCGCTTCTGTGATTTCAGCGATTCGGTGTTGACAGCAGTGTTTGCGGCGTCCATGCGCAGGAACTTCTCGATTTTCAGCATGGAGGTCACTTCGTCAAGATACGACCTGTCGCCGGGAAGTACCACAAGAACAACATTATCCTGACCGGACGACAGGCGCAGCGTGTTCTCATCACCGACCTCATCGCTGTTCGGTGTGAGTATGCGGAGCTTGATGTCGTAATTCTGATTTGCCTTGAACGGGTGGTCGTCTACGAACTGGCAGAAGCTGAACTGATACCTGTTATTGAACCTGTTCAGCCTGAACTTGTTCTCAGGGTAGATATCGTCGAAAATCATACCGGAAACCCTGTTTGTCACATCAGAGGATTCTATCGGCTGCGTTTCAATGGCTCTGTTTATTTCCTGCTCCTCGTTCGTCAGGAACACATAAATATCGCCGTTTTTCTGCACGAGCGTCTGGCGGATAAGGCGGTTAAGCGCTTCCTCCACCCTCTCGGAGAGTGTTCTGCGGTCCTCGTCAATATCGGAAACCATGAGGCTCGTGATATTATTGAGGTTTGCCCTGATCTCCTTGACGTACTTGATCATAAACAGAGTTTTCAGCACGTTTACGGTAAAGCACTCTTCCGCATGGGCGGAATTGAGAGAGGAATTGTCAAGCGCCTTGGTGATAACGCCCTTGTGAGAATGGTCAAGGAACTGTTCCAGTGCGTCATAGAACATATTGAACGGAACAAGCGCCCCTGGTTCCTTGTTCATCAGCCTGACGGCGGATTCCTTGAACAGCGCAAGCATGGAACGCTCACCCTCTGCAAGATGCTTTCCGGACGCACCATGCGTTCTTATGGAAGTCAGAACGCTGCCTAGCAGGTCGAACTGATACGGGATAAACGGATATACAAGGGCGAAGTCGTCACCGTTCTGATAGAGTTTCTTTTCAACGCCGTCGTTGAACACGATAAGATTCTTGATGATAGTGTCCTTGGTATCAAACAGCGCTGAAAGAGTGGCATTGCCGGAATCGTTCTTGGCAAGGATCCTCTTCTTGATGACCTCGTCCACATTGGATGAGGAAAGCGACAGCCTTGTATCAAAACGCCCCTGGATTTTTGAAAAGTCATTGCCCTTTATCTTGGTTATTGAGTCGATATCCTGCTGGCTGGTCACAACTACCCATGCCTTGCCGCGGCAGGCTATACCAAGTTCCTCGGTTACGGTCTGGAGATTGAGCATCAGCTTTGAGTTATCGCCTATGTACTGACCGACTTCATCGACCAGAAAAACAACGTGATGGTTCTTTCCCTTTGAGTCAATGTACTTCTTTACAAGCTTTGCAAAGTCCTCGATGGATATTGAATACGGCTCCAGAGCCTTATCGCTCCAGCTGCGGGCTGACTCGGCGCTCATATAGCCGATGTCTACCAGAGCGTCAATTACATCGTCCTGGATAAAGTCGAACTCATCACGGGCTTCTTCCCAGGGCTGACCATAGGAATTTTCAAATGTGCTGCGGAACTCATCATATTTGCCTTCGCCGAAAAGTCTGCGCTCCAGGTCTGCAAGCGCAAAATTGGAGCTGCAAAAGCCCTGCATCTTATTGAACACTTTAAGGAACACAGAAACGATAGCGTCATTGTTTTCCTTGCCGTTAGATTCGCTTTTGGAGTCGATATTGAACAGGATAGCGTCAGTCGGAACAGAGGCTGCAAGCTTCATATCCGCAAGAACCATCGGGTCTGCAATCTTGTTGTCATCAACGAAATAGTCAATGGCGGATTTGCCGTCAACAACCTTGTTTTCAAGGACATAGGACAGTATCTTCAGGAAGTGAGATTTACCGCTTCCAAAGAAGCCTGAGATCCACACACCCATCTTGTCCGTATTTCCGGTTATGCCGTTCTTATAGCTTTCGAAAAAGCCTCTGAAATGCTTCTGGAGCTCTCTTGTGACAACGTACTCTTCAAGTTCCTGCCTGATGTTGGAGTCATCGTCCTGTCCAACCTTGATAACTCCCTTGATGTCACGGTCAATGGGCTTTGCGAACATATCCCTGATGATCATTGATATTCTCCTTACTCAACCAATTTGAAAGCACGATAGTAGTTATCGTCCTTGACCTCGCCAAAAAGGACCAGCTCCTGCCCGTCATATTTTCCGGGATAGAACATAACCACAGGAACGTTGTCCAATACCTGATGAAGATTGTTCAGAACAGTATGCGAACGAATGAGGGGATAGCACTTTCCTATCCCGATTATGAATACGACAGATTTTTCAGGCGTCCGCTCCTGAATATACTTTACGATAAGGTTGTCATCTCCGGTCAGCCGGAGCGTATTCCCCACAGCTCTTATAACACGGTCAAGACCTTTGTTTTTTTCAAGGTCGAAACACTTTTCAAGATAGCCCTTTTCTTTCAGTATCTCGATAGTTATGTCGTAGAGGTCAAATACAACGACCTTAAAACCGTCCGGTGAATCCTCGTGTTTTTGGCGGATATACTCCACACGCTTGCGTACAATAAGTTCGTCCTTTGGCATATAGTCGAAAATATAATACCCGACCTCGTTGCCAAGCCCCTTATTCTCCCGGAATGAAGGCTTAGCAATCATTTCTTCGGCTTTATCAAGCCTTTCATCTAATGCAGCCATTTCAGTTGACCCCCGTAAGTGCTTTGATCATCGCAGTTTCGCCTTTAACTTCAAGATATCGTTCAAGAGATATGTCCAGAAGTGGCGGGGTAATGATGTGCCTTTTCCCATCTGTGGTGAGAAGTCCTGCTTCCGTCAGAAAGTTGAAATAACATCCGGACAGCCGATTTTTAGTGGAATCGATCCAGCCCTCAATAAGAGGCTCCTGCAATTCCTTATCCCTGAAAAACTGCTTTATGTCAGCAGCGGTTATCTCGCTGAATCCAAGTATTTTCCTGGTGCGGTACACTTCGTACACGAACTCGGATAAAAGCCTGTCTGTTTTCATAATAGCTATGAGATTAATGATTTTCTGCGTTGACAGGTCTGAATCCTGAAACAGCTTTAGTTCCGTTTCATCAAGAGCTATCGCCCTATTGGTAATGTAGTTTGTTACCCTCCTGGAGCGGTTAGCATTCACTGCGCCGAAAATGTTCTGCTCAATGCAGTACTTCTTGATTTCATCCTGGGCTTTACCTTCCATCACCATTGGAAGAACTTTCTTAAACTCAATAAACCAGAAGGACTGTGACATTAATCCGGCGCTGTATTTTTTTTGAGTCAATATACCCTCTCCTGACTTTATCCCCAATATCACAAATCGGAATAAAATTCCGTTTTTATATATACTATAATCGCAACGCGATTATAGTATAGCATATAATTGAATAAGATTCAAGTGAAAACAGAAAAAAATCCCGAAAGGAAAGTGCAAATGGAGATATATCACTTTGGCACACTATTAAAGGAACTCAGAAACGATGCGCACATGAAGCAAAAGACCCTTGCTGACAAACTCAGTGTTACAGAAGCAACCATAAGCAAATATGAATGCGGAACAGCCATGCCGCCGTTTGAAACCATGAGAACCATTGCCTCTGTTTTCAATGTATCTATGGACTTTCTTTATGGAACGGAAAAAAGATCAACTGTTTCAACATTCGGATTAAGTGACAACCAGAAGGAAATTATTGAAATTCTGACACAGCAGTTTCGTGTTAAAAATGGATTTGATAAGGAACTTTCCGATGATGAATATAAATTGTTAGGAAAAATTGTGGTAGAATTAACCAAATAAATGTCAATAGGCCCAAGAAAACCGGCTCTGCTGCGAGCCGGTTGATACCACCCCAAATCTTGTGTAAACTCCATAAACAGTGTATAATAAAAGCAAACGAATGGAGGAAAAAGAAATGGGCAGAAAAAGAACACCTGGGGAAGAGGCAAGACGAGAGCTGATTGGAGAGCTTCTGAGCAACGCGAATGTTACTGGGATGGAGGATATCCAAAGGCTGTTCAGGGAAACAATAGCGGAGTTCCTGGAGGGCAGTCTCGACGCAGAGCTTGATGAAACACTGGGTTATGGGAGATATGACCATACTGCCAGAACCGAATCAGGAACAACAAACAGCAGAAACGGTCATAGCCGGAAAACCCTGAAAACAAGTGCGGGAAAGATAGACGTCAATATCCCGCGTGACCGAAACGGCTAGTTTGAACCGAGGATCCTACCAAAAAACCAAACCAGCATTTCAACAACAATTGAAAGCAAGATAGTCTCGATGTACGCCAAGGTAATGACAACATCGGATATACAGGCTCATATTAAGGATATTTACGGCATGGACATCTCGGACACAACGGTCAGCCGAATAACCGACAAAATACTTCCCGAGGCGCGGGAATGGCAGCAGAGACCGCTTGAAAGCGTGTATGCTGTAGTGTTCATGGACGCAATATATTACCACGTTCGCAGTGAAGGTCAGATAGTGAAAAAAGCTGTTTAAATAGCGATAGGCGTCAATCTTGAAGGCAGGAAATCTGTGCTCGGAATGTGGGTTGGCGAGAATGAAAGCGCGAAATTCTGGGCTTCCGTGCTGAATAATTTGAAAAATCGAAAGGTCGAGGATATTCTCATTGCCTGCACAGATAATCGCACAGGGTTCAGCGAGGCGATAGCGGCTGTGTTCCCGAAAACTGACATTCAGAATTGTATAATTCACCAGCTCAGGAACTCCAGCAAATACGTTTCTTACAAAGATATAAAGGCTCTGATGGCAGATCTGAAGCGGGTTTATCAGGCTGTTGACGAGCAGTCAGCGCTTGCTGCCCTAGACGATTTCGCTGAAATCTGGGACAAAAAATATCCAAAGATCTCAAAATCCTGGAGAGAAAACTGGGCAAATCTCAGCACATATTTCAAGTTCCCGGAGGAGCTTCGGCGGCTGATTTATACGACCAATGCCATAGAGGGCTTCAATCGGCAGCTGCGTAAGGTGACTAAATCCAAGGCTGTTTTCCCGACAGATGACAGCCTGTTCAAGATGCTGTATCTCACCATGCTGGACATCACCAAAAAGTGGACTGGGCGCAGATATACCCTCAGCTCGCACTGTACTACAGCGGTCGCATTCCCGAATGACCGCCGCGCCGGAACTGCTGTTTCCGTTCCGGGCTTCGCCCTCCGCTTCAACAGCAGTTCCTATTGACAACTCAATTGATTTGTGTTACTATGAATAAGCTCTGGACTCGTCAAAATGTTACCTGAGCTTACTGATTTCACTTAATGCGCGTTTGTGGTTTACACAGATTTTGGGGTAGAGCCAGTGCATTCATTTCTCAATGCTCCGCTCTTCCCCTTTTGCATTGACTATTACAGCTGAGTATGCTAAAACGAACACAGCATATCACTTAATTTACGGCAGATATGTCTGATTGAGAAATGGCTATTTATCAATCAAGCGCCAAAGAGTCAGCAAAATAGCATACATAATCATTTTCATTGCAGTAATCCATGACCTTTTCCCTCAGTTTATCGTTTGCGCCATATTCAATAAGCAAAACATCCATACCGTTTTGTTTGCAGACATTAAGATACTCAATAAAATACTCTCTATTCTCCCAATTATTTTCGCCAAAGGATTTATCATCGAAATTTATTGATGTAAATACGGTTTCCTGATTAACCGCATTTATGCAAGTTGGGATAGAGCAATTATTTATTACTTCACTTATAAACACATCGCCGCCATTCACAATTACCTTTATTCCTTTTTCAGTAAAAGCGTTGAAAATATCTAGTAACGCATTGTATATTTTCTGCTCGTGAAATACATAGTAAACATCTGTATTATCCACAAATAGTCCTGAAACTCCCTTATCCACCAGTTCATCCGCTGCTTCAATGATGTGTGTCTGCCATTTTTCTGATGATACATCTATCCACTTTTCATTATCCCAATCCTCGTATTCGCCTATGGTAAAAGGCAAAAATTCTTCGTAATAGCTGCGAAAGTCTTCTACTGAACCAATATTAAGATAGGAATATATCTCGTTGTTTCCGTTTTGGTGTATCACATCAATGTTCTCGGCTGTCAATAATTCTGCATCAATAACAAGAACGTCATAGTTGTTTAGCGACAACAGTTTTTCCTTTTCTGCTCCGATAAAAACACCATACGGATGTCTTACATCAGTCAACTTTTCCGTTGTCTTTACCGTACAGGCTGTAAAATAAATCACCGCAGAAATCAGAACAAGTATTTTAGTCATTTCTTTTTTGCTCCTATATAAAGAATGTGCCATCTCCAAATTTATAAGGCAGATTTACACCCATTTTCCTCATTATATCACAGCCCAACTAAAATTTCAATACCAACATACTAATCACTCATTATGCCGGTTGGTTTGCGGTTATTTAGTTATAGAGAAATTATCCCTCAATTGTTAAGAAGTTTCATAATAACATGCTAACATAATAAGGTAACCTCTAAAAAACCACAAAAATACAGACCAATAGAGGCATTTAGCATAATCGGTCAAACATTGACATGCAAGCAATGCTTTGAAATGGTAACTTTACCTTGATCGTTACCTTTTAGTTGAAAAAGGGCACAGTTACCCCATATCAGGCAGAGGCTCGTTTTAAGTAACTGTACCTGCAAAAGTTATATACCAGATTGGTGATTCCGATA